>Ga0209491_10000997_pt1 | contig 56452 bp, 46 predicted proteins | sample BON02_FD_187213 | JGI IMG/M metagenome (GOLD analysis project Ga0209491, IMG submission 187213) | Freshwater microbial communities from Lake Bonney liftoff mats and glacier meltwater in Antarctica - BON-02 (SPAdes) (version 2) | ecosystem: Environmental > Aquatic > Freshwater > Ice > Glacier...
TTGTCATGAAGAATCATCACAAGCGAGATGACAACCCGTTCGGTGCGAAGCGAATCAGTGATACCGAACGCACGGTCAAATGGCCGCGTGGGCCGCGTCCGAAGTGGATGTCGAAAAAAGAGTATCGACGCACGCCTGAATTCATTGAGATACGATTGAGTGATGTGAAGGCGGATACTCCCGGCTCCCGCTCTGAGGGATTCACCATCGCTACCACTTTGCTTGATGTGGAAAAGCATCCTGGTGCATGGCTTGGTTCCATGTACGAAGGACGCTGGATAGTGGAACCGGATATTAAGTTGATTAAATGTACGTTGGGATTAGAGCATTTGCGTAGACAGAGTCCTGAGAGTCTTCATCGCGAGCTAACGTGAAGGACCGCTGATTCGAAAAGATTGTTTTCGAGATGCTCTTCAGTCAGGCCTTGAAGAGACTCGGCAGTCGCAGCTCAATGTGGCTGTCCAGGATGATCTTTCCTCCCACCAGAGACACAGGTCACATGCACTTGAGTGATGTATCCGAACAACAATATCAACATCGCGTTGTTATAAGAGTTCGATATCAAACAAGCTGGCAAAACAACGATCCAGCACAAGCACACTCCTTCATTAAGAGTCCCGTGCCCATTTCGCAGCAAACTGTTTTCACCGGCCTGTTGTCCTGAGTACCGACTGATGGCGGTCTCCCTCAGAATTCCAACCGCTAACGAGAACCGTACAATCGCACGGATGATTGAAAAGCCACAGCCAGCCTTCTGGCCGCTCTATAGCGGATACTTTTTCTGATTGGCCTCTGTGTGGGTGATTGTGAATGTTGAGCCATCACCCAGAATGACTGGTAGCACCTTCCACAACCCTGTTTCCGGAGCCTGATCAAGCAGGTCACGACCGACACTGGATGTTTGATCCCGACGCGATTGAGCCGGCAACGGATCTCGCGCCGCGCAGTACGCACTTGTGTACGCCGAGCAGGCGTACTGGCCGTTCTCAACTCTCCATACAATCAGCCTGTCGACAGCTTCTCGGTACAAATTATCAGCGATGAGACATTGAGGCAGGCAAACCAGGAAGCCCAAACAAAAGCGGGACATGCACCCTCTCACATCCATGCTCTTCAGCATTTTTATCAAAGTCCGGGAGCCGGTTCCGGTTTTATCAGGCGTTCTTAGGAAAGCTCCGCACCATTCCAGACCTACCAGCTTATGGTCTTCCCGCAAATCTTTTTCAGCGGCCGATGATCCCTTCAAGGTCAAGATGGTGACGGCGTTTCCAGATAAAGCCATCAAGGATGTAGTGGGTCACCTGGGGCACGGCGAGCAGCGGGACAAGAATCCAGTCCAGCGTGTTCAAACCGGCGAAGGATCCGAAGAGCCATGAACGTTCCTGCCAGACTCCATTGTCCCACAGAAATTCTTCAAAGAACGCAAGCAGCCAGACGATCACAAGAAACGCGGCGATGCCGAATCGACGTGGTGGAACCAGCGTGTCGGTTGCCGGCTTCGTCGGCTGCATGCGATACACCAGCACCAGATACGGAACACCGTGGATGATCACGTTCGTCACAGTGAACGCATAGTCCGAATTCATCGCAACGATGCCCACGTACCAGCAGATAGCCGTGGTCGCGACAACCAGATCTTTTCCCGGGTTGTGCTCGTGCAGCACGAGGGCTCGCCAGACGGAACGCACTGCGTACAAACCCAATGCCGTCCAATAGAACGGTTGCAGCAGGCGGGCGATCATGGCCGGGAGCTGAACGAAATCGCCCTCCTGAAACCAATGAAACTCGCGCGGCAATGCGGCATGCCAGTGGGCAAGCGGATACAACGTCGCCAGATAAATGGCCGCCGTATCCAGCCAGCGACCAGCGCGAGTTTGTTCGCCCGCTTTCGCACGGTACAACGCCACCCAGCCGTATTGTTGACGCACAAAATGGAAGACGGCAAGGTACGCCAGCAGTCGCCAGAACAATCGAGCGTCTTCTGAATGCACCGCCGCGCCAAGGACGAACGCCAGCAGCGGGGTGAGCAGATACAGCCAGGGCCGACGCTGTCGTTCCTCGCGATCGAAGTAGACTCGAAAGCCGGTCGCATACACATGTGCAACATCGATCAACAGGACGGCGGCGATCCAGAGCCAGTCAGGAGTGTCACCACTGAGCCACTGAAATTGATGCCCTGCCGCCAGCAGCAGCAAAGCGACGGCCGCGCTTCCGACAAACATTGAGAGATCTGTTGCGGCATCAAAGAGCCACGGTATCGGCCGAGGATCTGAGTTCGCAGATTTCGTGGAGTCCATCGACGCGGCCCTCGTATCTTTCAATTCGCTGCGTCAGTTGAAGCCGATTGATCACGCGCCGCCATGACCTCATTCGCAGCTCGCAGGCCGTGATAGAATGCCTCTTCCATCAAGGCGAGTCCACTCAGGTCGGTGCCGGCAAAGTGTACATTTCCCACGGGTTCGGCGGCACGATGTCGGTCCGACCCCGAGACAAAGCCGGGGCGAGGCTGAATCATGGCATGACCCCAGATCAGGACATCCAGTTTCGAAAGACATTCGCCCAGATCCGGATGCACAGGTCTGAGATCCTGCAGGATCACTTCGGCCCATTGTTCCCATGTGGCGGCGAGCAATCGTTCGCGATCTTTGGACGGAAGCGGATCGCACAGCGGATAGTACCAGGTCCAGACCGTGGGACCGAAGTCCGATCCGACCTGATGCGTCGCCACAACATAACCAAGTGACGCACTTTGATAGATCACATTGTCCCACGACAATGGTGCTCCCACAGACGTCGGCCGTTTCGACAAATGCAGATTCGCGACCACCCACGCCCCGTAGCTGAACGTTCGCACGGACGCGATGCGTTCCACCGGCTGGTTTGCCAGAACGTGCGGTGTCAGAAACTGCGGCGCAGCAAAGATCACGTGACGCGCAGTCCACGTCTCTGCCGAATTGCTGTCCGGATTCCAGATGTGCAGTACCGATGGCTGATTCAAAGCGCCATCGCCGGGAATGATTTGCATCGCCGGGCGACTGGTTTCTATCTGGTCTGAAAACTGCGACGACAGATGTCGCACGATCGCACCATTCCCGGCAGGCCATGTCAGCAGTGGTGGCTCGGGATTGTTTGAATTCTGCAGTCGAGACGCAAAGTAAAACATCACGGCCCAGGCACTGGTCTGCTCAACCGTCAGGCCGTAATCGTCGCGGCAGCAATAGTCGACCAGCCACAGCAACGGCGGCGACGAAAATCCCTGCTGCCTCAGCCAGTTTGCCGCTGTGATCTGATCCAGTTTCAGAACGTCCGGGTCTTGGGAACAGTAGGCAATCGGAATCAGAAACGCTCGGTTTCCCTGAGCGTCGCGCCAGTCGATCCAGCGATGAACGATCTCACGAAACCGGTCCCATTCCTTCAGGTCCGATTCCGTGGCTATCGAACGCGGATACAAGTCCTCCAGCCATTCGCCGTTGACGAACAATCGTTCCTGCGGATCGCGGCAGGAAACGCCTTCCGCTGCGATCGGAGCTCCGTCGTGCTCAGACACCTGCACAGCCTGCATTTCACGAAACAGAGCAATCAAATCCAGATTGCTCACATCCGGCAGCGGAACATAATGCGCGCCCCACGGAAACTCCGTCACGTCGCAGGTTCCAGAACGTGATGTTCCGCCAACCTCCGGTTCCAGTTCAAAGATGCGGAAGGAACTCAGTCCGGATCGTTTCAGTTGCCACGCGGCCGACAATCCTGCAATCCCCGCACCGACAATTGCAACATCCAGGTTCCGTACACTGCCCTCAGAATTCGCAGTCGCGTCGATCGCCGACCGTGCCTCCTGCGAACGGTCGCGGAGCTGGTGACCGAGTGTCATTCCCGGTTTCAACAGTTCACCGGTGAGTCCTGCCAGGGCATGTTGGCAACCGGAGAACTGAGTCGCAGCGGCAGCGGCCAATGATGTCAGCAGCCAGTCGCGGCGAGAAAACTGTCCCTCCGGAATGCCGGCCTGGTTCATTCCAGAAGTCTCCATTCCTGATCGTAGTATTGGACGAGCGCCTGGTTGTTAAGTCGATTCACTTCGCTGTCATGTCGGGTCAGATCGTTTGGTGTGGAGAACAAATCTGACATGGTCCGTGAATTCAAAAATCGCAAAGATCCGGTCAAATTTTCAGCCAGCGCGGGCTCCGATGTTAGCGGCTGTTTGCCGGCCAAAGCAAAGCCCCAGATTCCAAACGTGGGGACAGACGCGTGATACGGCTGAACGTGAAATCCGGCATCCTGCATCGTATTCAGGATGCACCAGTAGGATTGCGGCGCGATGAGTGGCGACGTGCATTGAATGCCAATCCGGCCATCGTCTGCCAGCAATGGGTGAATTCGCCGATAGAAATAGCTGGTATAAAGTTTTCCGACAGAAAATGAGCTGGGATCTGGAAAGTCGATCAGAATCACATCGTAAGGTTCGCCGGTCTGTTGTCCGGCCCAGATAAACGCATCCGCATTGAAGACATTGACCTTGGGATCTCGCAATGCCTGATGCGATAGTTCAGCCAGCGGCGGAAAGCGATCGGCCAGCGTGGTCATTGAAGGATCCAAATCGACCAGCGTCACCTGTTCCACTGAGGGATGCTTCAGGACTTCTCGGACGGCCAGTCCATCGCCTCCTCCCAGCACAAGAACCCGCTTTGGCGTTTTCACGGCCGACATGGGCGGGTGAGTGAGCGCTTCGTGATAACGGTATTCATCGGCCGAATTGAACTGCAAATGACCGTTTAGAAACAGCTGAAAGCCGGTACGATTCTGTGTGATCAGGATCCGCTGATACGGCGAGGTTTCTGCATGCACAATGGATGCTGACAACTGTTGTTCTTCGGCGTATCGAGTCAGTGCATCGGCCTTGATGATGCCTGCAGTCAGCAGTCCAATGACCAGCACGCCGCGCCCGCGAAGTCCGGCAGCGCGGCGCGGTGTCATCAATGGGCTGAGCAAAAAACTGCCCCAGATGCCGACCGACGCATTCAGAATTCCAAACACCAGCGAAGTGCGCACCAGCCCAAGGTTTGGAACCAGCAGGATCGGAAACATTAACGACGCCAGCAAGGCACCGATGTAGTCAAACGTCAGGACTCGCGAAACCAGATCATCAAAGTCCACGTGTTCTTTCAGGATCCGCATCAGTAACGGCAGTTCCAGTCCCACCAGAGTGCCGATGACAAACACCATTCCGAACAGCAGCGGACGAAACCAGTCAATCGCGCCGAATGCCACAAACAGCAGCGGCGCGGAGAATCCACCGACCAGCGCGACCGCCAGTTCTACTTCAATAAAGCAGGCGGCCAGTTGTCGAGAGATGTATTTCGAAAGCCACGCTCCAACGCCCATCGCGGACAGATAAAGACCGATCACGAGGGAGAACTGCGTGACAGAATCGCCGAGCAGATAACTTGCCAGCGTTCCAGCCAGCAGTTCGTAGATCAGTCCGCAGGTCGCGACGATCAGCACATTCAGATACAGAAGAAACAGCGGCGCCCGATTCATGTCCTATCCCAGAATCGCTGCAGCGATGATGATGGAAAGACCAAGAATGACTGACGAAACCAGAATTGCCAGAGCGACGTTCTGATCTTCTTCAATCTCTTTCACGATGCAGAAGGGACTGAAGCGAGCGATCAGAAAAAAACTGCATGTCAGCACAACAACGCCTACGAACGCAAACACGACTGCTGCGACAAGATGGCGGATCAATGTTGACCCGCCAACATCGATCGACGGCAATTGCTCGGCCATCTGAGCCAGCATCGGAGCACCAAATTCAGATATCACATCCATCATTTTCCCATCCCCCAAAAGCCGCCACTGCTGCGTCCCGAACTGTCAAAATCGACAGACGGCAGTTTCCAGCCAGACAGAACTCCCACGACAAACATCAAACACAGAAAGCTGCCGACAATCAGATACAGCTTTGCCAGAAAAGACTTCAACACGATCCGCTCCCATTGGTTCTCATGGACGACAGATTTCTAATGGCTTATTTAATCAGTGGAATACGGACTGTGATCGCTGTCCGCCCAGCGTTGAACTTCGAAGTTGTTCAAATACATCATGGTGCCGACCGGGATGAGTGAAATCAGGCCCAGCATCACCAGGAAAAATCCTATATCGACATTCTTCAGCATCAGTCGATCCAGCGTAAAGTAGATGACCGTCATCGCGATTCCGAACAGCAGCCAGAGCGGATACACACCTCCGGAATTCGGTCGCGGCTGAATGGGTCCAACGCCTAGAGGCTGATCAAAATTCTCTCTTTTGAAGACGTTGTTCAATTCCTCCACCGTCATGTACGTTCCCAAAGAAACATTGAGCTCCTTGTTGACTCCATCGTTCGTGACTTCAAATGACAGCATCTGAGGTGGGCTGATGAAGTCGGCAGTTTCGACGGTGTCCCCTACAGACACCTTCCAGTAGAACTCACCGACTACGTAGCGCACATGCGCGGTGCCGCGATCATAAAGCTTAAACGCCTGGCCGTTATACCGTGCCAGTTTCCCACTTTGCGTGGCTTCGTGCGGAGCGACAGGTTCTACAAACGACCAGTGCTTCTTGTTGCACACCAGCCAGCGAAATTCGCCTTCTGCGCCGTAGAGCAGATACTCCGTCCACGGAAAGGTCTTGCCTTCCCACACCGCAAATCGTTCCATAAACCCGATGACGGTGTACTTAACCTTGTTGATTGTTCCCACGCTGCCTAACGCAATCTGTGGCTTCACTCGCCGCGAGTTTAACGTCTGCAGGTATTCCAGCTTGCCATGGTCACATGCCAGCAGACTATTGCAGTGAGGACAGCCGACTCGCTGAGTCTGATCGGGCGCTTTCAACTCCAGCGCACCGCCACAGTGCGGACAGTTGAGTGACAGCGCGGTGACTCGACGAATCGCATCTTCCGGGTCGCCTCCCGTCCATCCGCCGGATGAAAGGCCGATCTCAGCAAGCGACACTTCGTGACCGAGAAACAACCGGACGGGCTCGGCATTGTAGTCCAGCGTTGCAAATCCGCCCTTGTCGCTATGCAGGTCGACAAATCGATGCGGGCGATCGGGCAAAAACGACCAGGGAATCTCGCCTTGTGCAGAACCCGTTTTGGCAACTCCGGCTTCTCCCACCGTGAAGGCTCCGCGACCGCCCAAAACAATTTGATGTCCCGGCGTCAGTGCGTCATGGTCCGGCAAATTGATGCTGGATTTCAACTTTTTTTCGAACGTCAGATAACGCTTTCCCTGAGCCTCCGCGAGCCAGCCCATCAGCCCGTTGTTAAACGACAGATACCACTCGTCCCACACGCCGCCTGCAGGATGACGGTATTGGACTCGACCAATCACTTCGAAACCGTTGTGATTAAAGGTACCGGTCGAGCCCAGCACAATCGGTGATGATGTTTCGATCAGATCAGCAACCCGACCATGATCAGCGACAGACTTGTCACCTCGCGCAACAACGCAGTTGCAAAATGGACAAACCGTGACCAGCGACGTGCTGATTCGGAATTCCACCGGTCCACCGCAGGACGGACAGGCGGCTGCGCGAGTCTTCATCAGTGGCCTCCTGCGGTTTTGGACAACGCTGCTATGTCAGAATGCGTGGCACATGGATCGGCGATGATCCCAACTTTGACCGATGTTCCGATTCGCGGTTTTGGATCCGGAAGTCCACCGCGAGCGACACGAGTGACTCGCACATCACTGGCTCCAAACGCCTCTTTCAGCGACTGCTGCCAGGAGAATTCCTGCCGAGGCCGACAGCAATACAGATTCAGCGTCATCAGGCCGAGTTCCGGAAATGTGTGGCACGCGAGGTGCGATTCCGTGAGCAGATACAGCCCCGTGACACCTCCGGGCGCCGGGAACTGATGCCATTGCGGTGACCCGACGACCTGAAGTGTGAGTTCGCGAACAACCGTATCACAGAAATCTTGCACCAGCGGAAGACGGCAGAGCGTTTCACCAAGGCACCCGCGCGCATCGATGATCCATTCCATGCCGGTTGTCAGCCCATTCTGGTCCACTGAATTGTTCCTCTGCGGCCTGTCTCGGTTTGGATCGCGTTTCTGGCAGTGTCAGTGGACTTGCGGATGGCTGCTCTGAAAGCCAAGGTCCGAAGCCCGTTGGGGGGATCGTAGTGCCTGTTTGACATTGTCGCCAGTTCACGACACGCGACAATTCGTGAGACATCTGTCATTCTGAGTTTAATCGCGAAGAGCGTGTGCCGCGTTCCGCGACGAGTCGACTCGCCCGCCGAAATCCCTGGCGGCGAATTTATCCCAACCCGACGCGTCAGCGAGCGATTGCCCCCGCACGCCGCCAACCGGGGCGGCCTATCGCTCGTGCCACGGAGCGGAATCCGACCTGAGCCTGAGGCGCTAGCCGATTTTACACTGTCAAATCTGCAAGCGCAGTGTTGATTTCACGCTGACAGAGATCATCTTCGTTTAACCCGTGGCCGACAGGCCAGGTTTTTTACTCGGCCTGGCCTGTCGGCCACGGGTTAAACGATGAAATCAACAAAATCGGCTAACGCCTCAGGCTCAGGTTGTGACGAAATCCACAACCTGCCAACTCTCGCACAGCCTACCACCGACTGCAGGGTGAGGCCAGCCATTTCTAAAACCCCTCCCAGCTCGTCTCGTAACGTTACGCGCCGAACGTTTCGCTTCTCTGCGTGATGAGGCCAGCTTCCGCAAGCCTTGGCGGCTTCCGCCCATAGCCGGCTCGTAGGCCGTCGATTTAGTCACAACGGTGAGCCGCATGGCGCTAGCCGCGGGTGTTTTCGCTGTGTATTTCACACTCTCACCCGCAGCTAGCGCTTTGCGGCTCACTAAATCGACAGCCAGCTTGCCTGGCAGGAAGCCAAGTTCCATAGCGGTGCGTCACCATTCATCGTACAAAACTTTCCGTTCCGGTTGGACGAGCCAACCGGGGCGGCTTATCGCTCGTGCCTAATTCCAAAACGTTCGCTCGTGCCAGACAAGCTGGCACGGGGCGGGAGTAAAACCACAAAACCCGGCCAATGCCAAATGTCACAGCGATTCAGGCCCGGGGAGCCGACCCAAATGACTTGAGCCTGAGGCCGCAAGGCGCGGCCCCTGGAATTCATCACTCGGAGAGTGATGGCTACTATCATCGCAAATCGAGTCCCAGTTTCTTTTTCGCCTGTGTTCAGAATGAGCGGCCGGATGGTTAACATAACGTCCCACCCGCTGCTGTCAGAGTCGACAACGAGCAGCGGTCTGCAGGCCCAATGCAGATTCATTTTGAGGACATACACAATGGGATCTCCTTTTTTTTGCCGAGCCAATCGACGAGCCCTCACGCGACATGCGGGATTATTGTTGATCGCAACCTCCCTTTCGGTGGGGCTGATGGCTTTCCTCTTAAGGAAGCCGATGATCGCAACCGCGGTGGAAGAAACACCGGTCATTCTGCTGACCGGTTTTGAACCATTCGGAGAGCAACGGTCTCCGAATCCTTCCTGGGAAGGAATCAGAAATCTTCACAATACCGAATGGAATGGTTTTCGGATTGTCGCTCACCAGATGCCGGTGGTGTGGGGTGAGCCGCTGAAGGAGCTTCAAAAGCAGATTGAGCTCGTTCGGCCTGTCGCGATCTTCTCATTTGGACAAGGCCGTTCGGGGTCGATGGCGATTGAGTCTCTTGCGAAGAATGATCGCGCCCCAATTCCTGATAACAAAGGCCAGCTTCCCGAACAGACAAAGATTGCTCCGGACGGTCCCGACAAATTCCAGTCGTCATTTCCGTGCGAGCTTGTCGCCGAGAAGCTGAGGGAGAAAGGGTACACCATTCAAGTTTCCACAACGGCGGGCCAGTATCTTTGTGAGGAAACGCTGTACTCCCTGGAACTCCTGCGAAAGGAACGGCCCGAACTCACAGTCGCGTTCTGTCACGTCCCGCCGCTTGGTTCTTCGGTGGGCGAAACCAGGGTTGACGGTGGCTATGTTCAGAAGTTTGTTCTTGATTACCTGACGGCATGGCAATCGGAAACGCAAACTCGAAAGGCGGCTGGGATCATCACTCCAACATCAGGCGGCGTTCAGAATGCGAGTGCGGAAGCGAAGAATCCGGAGCTGCCGGCGATCCGAAAACTGGTCGATGGATACTTCAAGTCGTGGTCCGATCAGCGGATGAAGGATTACGGTGATTGTTTTGCTGAGGGATCTGTCATCCAGGAGGTCACTCGCACCGGCGAAATCTTTACTCAGACCAAAGGGCCGTTCGTAGCCGCTCAGGCGTCGTATCATAAATCGGCGGTTCACAAGGCGATCGAAGTTCCCGTTTCGACCGACTTTTCGTTTGAAGCCGAGCTGGCTCGCGCCGTCGTGTACTGGAAATTGACAGCAGGACCTCGTGTGCAGTTTGGCTATGATCATTTCACGCTGCTCAAGCAGAACGGCGAATGGAAGATCGCCAATCTTGTCTTCTATGGAACCAAAGATCGCGAGTGACCCTGCGTTGCAGGTCGTGCATTGCAAATCGCGTGATGCTTTCAAACACGGGCGTGTATAAATTATTTTCAAACCACCAGGCTTCAGGCAGGACAGATCATTGATGAACACGTCAGAGAAATTCCTATGGATCCGTGCGGCCGGTTTGATCGTGTCCTGCAGCCTTTCGTTTGGCTGCGGTGAGATGAGCTCCTCATCCCCACCTGTGGCCAAAACGCCTCTGCCCACGACCGGCGACATCGGCGAATTCAAGCCGGACGCCGGTCAGGAAATTGTGCCGCTCGATGCTCAGGTGACAGATCCGGTGACAGGACCGCTGGAGATTCTGAAGAAGGTCCGAATCCAGCTGCCGACGCTTCAGATTGAGCATGCGTTGAACCTTTACAATGCCGGCGAAGGGCATTACCCGCAAACTCACGACGAATTCATGACGCAGATTATTCAGGCAAATCGTCTTACGCTGCCGCAACTGCCGCCCGATCTGCAGTACCAGTACGACGTTACGAACCACAAACTGGTCATTGTCCGTGCTACGGACGGGAAAATCGTTGAATAAATGGTGGTTCCCCTGAGAAATCCGGCCGCAATCAAACTTTCGATTGTCGCCCGGTGACCTCAAGGGTACGATTCAAGATGCAGAGCACTGCCATGTGGCGGACCGTTCTTTCGGGCAGATGCTTTGATACTGCATGTGATTCTGCGCATTCGCTTGTTTCCCTCCTGCATCAATTATCCGCAGTCCTTTTCGACTCGGGCCTTCCTATGCTACGCTCGTCCAAATCAATCCGTCCGAACCTCTGTTCGGCTCGCCTCTGCAAGGCGATATGCTGGCTGGCTTTGTCTTTGCCATTCCACACAACTCTGCGGGCAGACGATCGCGCCGACTTCTTCGAAACAAATATTCGACCGTTGCTGCTTGAACGGTGCATTGAATGCCACGGTCCGACGAAGCAGGAAAACGGAATTCGGCTGGACCGTCGCGCCGATGTTCTGCAAGGCAAAGCTGGTGATGCCGCATTGATCACGGTCGGCAAACCGGAGGAAAGTCGACTTCTGAAAGTGCTGGAACACTCCAGCGAAGATATCGCGATGCCGCCTTCAGGAAAGCTGGAGGACGCTCAGCGCGAAGCCGTGGCAAAGTGGATTGCCGATGGAGCCATCTGGCCGGAAACATCCGATCTGGAGGATGAAGCTCGACGCCGCGCTGAACGCTGGCGAGAACACTGGGCTTTTCAGCCGGTGACAAGTCCTGATTTGTCCGCTGTACCGAGCGGCACAAATCCTGTCGATTTCATGATCGATCAGAAGCTGACTGAGAAAGATCTGAAACGCTCGCCACCCGCCTCGGTGAGGACTCTGGTTCGCCGTCTGGCATTTGCACTTACCGGCCTTCCGCCCGAGTTGAATGACATAAACGCTGCCGAGACCGCGCTGGCCAATCAGACCTTTATGGCGTGGAAGGAAACCTACATCGATCGGCTACTCGCATCGCCTCAGTTTGGTGAGCGGTGGGGTCGGTACTGGCTCGATATTTCTCGCTACGCCGACACCAAGGGTTACGTCTTCCAGGAAGACCGTGAGTACCCTGATGCGTGGCGATATCGCGAATGGGTGATTCAGTCGATCAACAACGACATGCCGTATGATGAGTTCTTAAAACGTCAGCTTGCGGCCGATCGGATGCCGGGCTCAGACGATCCGGCTCAACTTGCGGCCATGGGTTATCTAACGCTCGGGCGTCGATTTCTGAATAATACGCATGACATCATCGATGATCGAATTGACGTCGTGAGCCGTGGAATGCAGGGACTGACAGTCTCGTGCGCTCGCTGTCACGATCATAAATTCGACCCAATTCCAACCGCCGATTATTATTCGTTGTACGGGATCTTCGCGTCCTCGGACGAGCCCAAAAATGAACCATCCACACTGCGACTGGTGGATAAGCCTCAGCCTGTTGAACCCGTCATCTTTAAACGAGGCAGTCCGCACAATCCGGGTGACGCTGTTCCGCGTCGCTTCTTTACGGCTCTGTCCAAACCAGACGCCGCGCCGTTCAAGGATGGGAGTGGCCGGCTTGAACTGGCCAATGCAATTGCCGATCGTAACAACCCGCTGACTGGTCGTGTGGCAGTCAATCGTATCTGGATGCATCTGTTCGGCCAGGGACTTGTAGAAGCGCCGAGTGACTTCGGGGTCAGAACAGCTTCACCGACTCATCCGGAACTGCTGGATTATTTGACCGCTTCTTTCATGGACCACAACTGGTCGGTCAAATCTTTGGTGCGACAACTGGTCATGTCGGAAACCTGGCAGCAGACCTCCAATCGACGCCCGGATGCGGAAAAGAAAGATCCCGAAAACCGACTGCACGCCCGAATGCCGCGAAGCCGACTGGACTTCGAAGCGCATCGCGATGCAATTCTCGCTGTCTCCGGTCGTCTCGATCGTACGATCGGCGGGAAGTCGGCCGACATTGCTGCGGACCCAAACAGTCTTCGACGCACGATCTATGCGAGGATCGACCGCCAGAATCTGCCGGGCCTGTTTCGCACTTTTGATTTGCCAAGCCCGGATGCTCATGCGGCTCGCAGATTCGAGACGACGGTTCCGCAGCAGGCTCTGTTTCAGCTGAACAATCCGTTCGTGATGAATCGAGCGGCCGATCTGGCCGAGCAGTCAAAGTCTGCAAGTTCGGATCAGAACCTGAGCCCCCGGATTCAGCAGTTGTGTCGCACCATTCTGCTGCGGGAACCCGAGTTGTTGGAAGTCACCGGCATGGCGGCCTTCGTGAGAAGAATCGAAGCCGAGCAGGCAATTCCTGGCGGTGTGTCGGGATGGAGTTATGGTTACGGCACGCTGGACGAAACTGCCGGTGCGGTGACACAGTTCACCGTGTTCCCTTTTTCCGGGGACGGAAAATGGCAGGGCGGAGCGACTCTGCCGGACCCAGTGCTGGGCTGGACGTCGCTGCAGAAGCAGGGCGGCCATACCGGCGGCGATCTGGCTCATTGCGCAATCCGACGCTGGACGGCCGATACCGATTGTCGAGTTCTGGTGAATGCTGTGATCAGCCACGCCACTGAGCAGGGCGATGGTGTCCGCTTTCGCGTCGTGAAAGCCGGTCGCGGCGTTGTTTCCGATGTGGCCGTGCATAACACAACGACTCCGACAGCGACCGACGCTATGGATGTTAAGGCCGGCGAATCGATCGACTTTGTGATCGACTGCCGGACCAATGAAAATCACGACTCGTTCAGTTCAAAGATTCTTGTCACACAGTCGGTAAATGGCAAAGTGCAGCGAGTCTGGAACTCCGAAGATGATTTCCGTGATCAGCCGGGTTCCATTCGCCTTGATGCCTGGGCTCAGCTTGCCCAGGCCCTTCTGCTGACCAACGAATTTGCTTTTGTGGATTGAGGCTTTTTATGAATCATTCATCTATGCCAGACAGTCACTCACCGCTTGCCAGTTCGCGAATCGCCGTTGGCCGTCGAGGAATGCTGGAACGATGCGGGCTCGGTTTCGGCGCTCTGGCCATGACCGGGTTTCTGAACGATTCGATGGGCTCCTCTGCAAGAGCGGACAGTTCTCTGAATCCGATGACGCCAAAGCCGGCTCAGTTTCCTTCGCGTATTAAACATGTCATCCACCTGTTCATGAACGGTGGCCCTTCGCATGTGGACACGTTTGATCCCAAGCCCGAACTGCAGCGGCGTGGGGGCGAAACGATTACGAGCGGAAACCTGAAAACCGAACGTCCAACGGGCGCGTTGTTTCCGTCCCCGTTTCGTTTCCGAAAGTATGGTGAAAGCGGAATCGAAGTCAGCGAGTTGTTTAAGCACACCGCGCAGCACGTCGACGATATGGCAATCATTCGTTCGATGCATGCCGATGTGCCAAATCATGAGCCGTCATTGCTGCTGATGAACTGTGGCGAAGCGCGTCTGGTCCGGCCCAGCATGGGTTCATGGCTGACTTATGGACTCGGCACGGAAAACCAGAATCTTCCAGCGTTCGTTGCGATGTGTCCGGGCGGATATCCCATTCAGGAATCACAGAACTGGCAAAGCGGTTTTCTTCCCGGCGTTTATCAGGGAACGTACATTGACACGAAACATACGGAGCTCGAAAAGCTGATCGAGAACATCCGCAATGACAGAGTCACCCGTTCCGAGCAGTCCAACCAGCTGGATCTGCTGCGAAGCCTGAATAAGCAGCATCTGGAAGAACGCCCTGGGGATGCGCAGCTGGAGGCTCGCATCCAGTCGTTTGAACTGGCCTTTCGGATGCAGACGGAAGCGGCGGATGCATTCGATGTCAGCCGGGAGCCCAAACATATTCGCGAAATGTACGGCGATGGTGTCCAGGCGCGACAGATTCTGATTGCTCGCCGCCTGATCGAACGCGGCGTTCGATTCGTTCAGGTCTGGCATGGCGAAGGTCAGCCGTGGGACAATCATGACGACATTGAAGTCAACCACCGACGCCTGGCCCAGCAGTGTGACCAGGCCATTGGCGCTCTGCTGACGGACCTGAAGCAGCGCGGCATGCTGGAAGAAACGCTGATCATCTGGGGCGGAGAATTCGGCCGCACGCCTGTGGTTGAACTGCCACAAAAAGGAGCGAACGCCGGCAAGATCAATGGCCGCGACCACAACCACTGGGGCTTCACGATGTGGATGGCTGGCGGCGGCGTCAAAGGTGGTTATGTTCACGGAGCGACCGATGAATTCGGCTTCAAGGCGGTTGAAAAAAACGTCCACATTCACGACCTGCACGCCACAATTCTAAAGCTGATTGGCTTCGATCATGAGAAGTTTACGTACCGCTATGCCGGCCGCGACTTCCGACTGACCGATGTGCATGGCTCGGTCGTGGATGAACTGATCGCGTGAGAACACACCGGAATGACGGGGTGGGGCAACGCCGTTAAGCATTTGATAGCGTCAGAACCAGCGAATAACCCGCTCATCCGGCCCATCGGCCACCTTCTCCCCCTTCCAGCGGGAGAAGGGACTTCGACAAAGCCGCTGAAAACATGGTAATAAATCCTTACCGGCGTTGGGTGGGGATAAAAACCAGGGACTGCCAGGCCGGCCTCCTGATGCGGAAGTTGTCGCGGCGGAAGCATATCGCGATCGGTATAGCTTGCAGCCCGAGCCTCAACATCGGCGGTTTACTGCTTGCCGGTGGCAGAAAATCTGGATACGCTCCGGGTCCCCCACCACAACTCCTTCCTGTACTCCGCCATTGATCTTATTCTTCGGAGACCGCTGATGCCCGGTAACCAGAGCCCTCAGCACCTCTGCATTCAGACTCAGCACGCTGGTCACTCATTCGGCAATTTCTTTGGACGGACTCCGGAAGGGGTCTATTTGAAGTCGCGCCGATCAATGTTGAAAGCAGGCATGGCCGGGATGGCTGGCCTGTCTTTACCCGGTCTGTTGCAGGCAAAGGCAGAAGCCAGTGCAGTCGGTCAATCGCTGCCGTCAGGAAAAAGCGTGATCCTGCTTTGGATGGCAGGCGGGCCAAGCCACATCGACACATGGGACAGCAAGCCCGAACGTCCGTGGATTAATCGCGGGCCGTTTGGGGTCACTCAGACTAAACTGCCGGGCGTTGTGATCTGCGAGCATCTGCCGAAGCAGGCAGCGATGCTGGATAAGTTCACCATCATTCGGTCGGTTGATGCGCGTCACAGCAATCATGAACCAAACATGGTCTTTCAGACGGCCAATCTGGCTGCGGAACCGCGAGTCAATCCGGAAGCCGTCAAGTATCCTTCTCTTGCGTCAGTGATTGCAAAGAGTCACGGTCCCAATCATCCGGGGATGCCACCGTACGCAGCATTCATGAAGTCGCGATCGCATCTTGCCTTCGCTGGTTATCTGGGCAAACAATACGACCCTTTCATTTGCGACAAAGCCTCTCAGTTGCCCGTTTATACGGACGTCGGCGTGGATACAGGTCGCACAACGGGCGGAGATTTGTTCCAGATGCCAGTTGGATTGTCGCAATCGCGTCTCCACGAACGTGTCAGCCTGCTGCAGCAGTTTGATCACATGAAAGCGGGACTCGATCAGGACGGGTCAATGGCGGCTTTGAATTCGTATCAGCAGCAGGCCGTCGATCTGCTGCTGGGAGAACGAGCGCGCCGCGCTTTCGATCTTTCGAACGAGGATGCAGAAACACGCGATCGATATGGCAAGCATCTGTGGTGCCAGCAGGCTCTGATCGCCCGCCGACTTGTGGAAGCCGGCACGACCTTTGTCACGCTCGATCTCAGCTATCACGGAGCGTCCGGAACCTGGGACACTCACGGCGACAACATCCCGCCGTACGGAGGTATTTCCAAAGGTCTTGGTCCGCTGCTGCCATTATTTGACCACCTGTTGACGACGCTTGTCAGTGACCTTGAAGCGCGCGGACTGCTCGACAAAGTCATGGTGATCGCCATGGGAGAATTCGGCCGTACGCCGGTCATGGGTACTCAGGACAGTACCGACGGTCGCAACCACTGGCCGGAGATTATGTCGATGTGTCTCGCTGGCGGCGGACTCAGGCATGGTCAAGTCATCGGTGCCTCAGAAGCCGATGGCGGGACCATCAAAGAACGTCCGGTGACTCCCGCAGACCTTGCGGCGACGTTGTTTCGATACTTCGGAGTTCCACAGGACACGCAGTACGTTGATCATCAGGGCCGTCCGCGATTCGTTGTGGATGGAGGCAATCCGATTGCCGAGCTGTTCTGATGACTCCGCCCTTGTCACAAATGGCGTGGATCTAAGCAATCCGACCGGCGAGCGGAGTACGTAAGTGCCCTGATTTCCGCATCATTCGCAACAAATCAGGGGATTAACATCCCCCGCTCGCCTTAAGTCCACGCCATTGCCCTTGTCGCAGCGACTGAAACCAAGAAGCAAGCTCACGCTTCGCATTCCCCGGCATCGCTGTTCGCCGACCATTCGTTACAACCGGCAACTTCCCCTGTCTCCTGCATATTTTGCCGCGACCCACAGATCTCCGCCTCAGGACTAATCCGCAAACTGCCGATCAGTCTTCCCAGACTATGCGATCAAAACACTCGCCGCACAGCACCCATTGTCTGGTGCAACCCGGCGGCAGTGTGCGTAAATTCAGGGAGCAGACGTGATGCGATACGACATCGCAGTGGTAGGAAATGACGAAGCGGCCTTTGAAATCATGTGCATTGCCGGCGCAGCTGGGCAACGTTCCGTGGGCATCCTGCCGGAGCAGCGTCACTCAGCGTGGATGGTCAGCCTCGCGCTCCGCCGACTGGTGGAGCAGCTTCTGGTCGATCGCTCACAAACCCGCCAGAAATTGTTCGCTCGCAGCGGTACTCCGCGCCTGCTTCACAGGCTGCTGGCCACAGCCATGACGGCGGAAGTCATGGATCACATCGCTATGCTGGAAGGCCTGGGCGTCGATGTGCTGGTTGGTGAATCGCGTCTGCAGACACGGAATAACATCGCAGTCACGAGCGGTATCGAGTGTCGACGCACTCTCATTCAGGCCGACAATATTGTGATTGGAAGCGGGACACGCCGGACTGCGATGCATCGACCGCTTGGCCTGGTCCCATTTCATCAGGCCGAGTCTCTACTTTCCGGCAGTCATCTACCGAAAGCCTTGTGCCTGCTGGGTGGAGATGAGTTTGGTGCCGGATTCGCAGCGCTTATGAGTCTCTTTGGTGTGGAAACAAGGCTGCTCACCGGCGATGGCGACTCCAGTGCGATGCTGGAACTCGCGGACGCGGCGGGCGTGACGATTCGCCATAGAGCGGCAGATCTGGGCTGGAATCACGATAACCTGCGGCCCTGCAATGGTGCCGATGTCGTCGACTGCCGAAGGGCTGTGGGATTCACCGATCATCTTGGACTGCCGGGCATTGGCATCGAACCCGATGAACATGGCCAGCTGTGGTGCGCCGCCAATCTGGAAACGTGGTGCAGCGGAATCTTTGGGATCGGCGATGTTGTTGGATTTTCTTCCGACATTTCAAAGCACCCGACTGATCAGGCTCATCGCATCCTGAACAGAATCACTCACCGCATTCGCAAGCCACATTTCCTGAGGCTGCATACGGGAACACATGCAAAGCTCTGATGATCTCTGCGGATAAAATTTGCGGATTCGGGGAAACCGCAACAGGATCCAAACAACCACTCAGAACGAGGAAAGCTCGGAGATCTTTCGGAGAACCAGAGTTGCCGTAGGACGAATTTCCGTCGTCATCGTCCAGTACCGCCCACTGGACGATAACGACGGTGATGGTTTGCCGGGACGCTGGAACCGAATCTGATCGCTGAGCGTGGCTGCTTTCTCAACAGCAAGCGACAGCGATGTGGACTTTGGACTGTCGGCCCAGCAGATGAGCTCAAAATCGAGGTCCGTCGATCCTGATTGCGACTGTATTCGATTCATCAGGTCGATCGCATAATTAATCGCTTCCTGATCGGTGCCCTGAGCCACAGAGACGAAATCAAAAGCCAGTTCCCCCGAGTAACTTCTGATTGCGGAGACATCACACAGTCGATTGAGTTCCACTATCAGCCGCGAGAACGATTGTTGATTCACATCCGTCAGCTGCTCCGATTCGGTCCTTTCCGAAAAAAGCATTTTACTTCGACGGATGGAACTCAATCGGTCCTGGATCGGATTCTTTTCATTCGGCCGGTCGTTAATCGTGAAGTATGCCGCATTGCTGCTGGCATCTGGTTTTTCCGCTGCCAGACTCAGGCCTCGGCTGGCCAATGAGAATTCAAAAGCGTCGCGGACTCCCAACAATCTTTGGCCCGAATGATCAGCAGAAGTGTTCAGCAGCGCGAGCGTGCATGTAAACAGGCACAGCATCATTCCCGCCTGCGAAACTGCGGTGGAAGACGAAAGGGCGGGCTTCAAAAGACTGGGCCGAATCTCCATCATGGAACGATCTCTTCTGTGGCCACCATCATCGCAGAGCGCAGGACATCCAGACAAAGAATGTCACTCGGCAGATTTCTGTCGACGCTGATCCCGATTTTATCCTGAGTCACGCTGAAGGTACCTGACAACCCATCCAGAAGTTTAACGGCTCGCTGAACATTGTCGGGCGCAACGCGAATGTTGATGCGCAGGTCCAGCGGCTCCATTCGGCGAGTCAAAAGCTCGAGCAGTCCCTTTTGCTCATCACGAACTGTGGCTGTTCCCGAGGCACGATCACCAAAGGGAATCTCCAGCGTGACACGTTCAACGGGGGTCAGTGATGACGATGTCTGCAACATCTGCAAACCAGTGTTAATCGCTAAGCCCTGCGGCTGAATCGTCGGAACGATATTTTCATCCCGACTTCTTCCGCGCAGTGGGCGAAGCAGCGTTGCATTTTCGTCCGCCCGCACTGAACCTCCAGATGCTGAATTGCTCAGCTGCAGCAGCAACACAACTCGTTCATTAGTCGAGCAGTTCGCGAACGCAGTCAGCAAAAACATCATGCCGACAATCAGCCCGGGCATGACAGTTTTTATAGTCGCGCTGTAGCTCAGATGAACAGGCGGAGTGGCTGATCTTGTCTTCATGAAAGATCTTTCCTCAGGCAGCTCGTGCCTGATCGGCAAATGTCTCGGCCCGCTGTTGGGGTGGCACCCAGGCTCGCAGTCGCTCTTCGATGACTCCCGGCGTATTCTCTTCAAGCAGCGCCAGAAAGCCTTCGGTCATGACATGACGCACGACAACCTCTTCGGCATGCCTGGTTTCGAGTTTTCCAGCCAGCGGGATGCAGAACAGATTGGCAAAAAGGGCTCCGTAAAGAGTCGTCAGAAGCGCCACGGCAAGCCCGCTGCCGATCTGCCTTGGGTCATCCAGACTTCGCAGCATCTGCACAAGCCCGATCAGCGTACCCAGCATGCCCCAGGCAGGTGCGGCGGAGGCCATTGTTTCAAAAAGTTTGCGACCCGAGAGATGTCGGTGCTCAATTGCAGTGATCTCACGTTCCAAAGCCGCTTTCAGGGATGCCGCATCACCGCTGCCGGCGGTTAACTCCAGCCCCAGCCGAACGAACGGATCAGACTCTTCGCTGACCAGATTTTCCAACTCCAGTAAACCTTTGCGCCGCGTGATCGTCGCAAACTTCTGGAATTTGGAAACCACCTCGGAAGGTTCCGGAAGCGTATTGAAAAAACATTTTCTGGCGATGGCAAAAGCGCTGACCACCCGTTTGAATGGAAAATGAATCAAAACAGCAGCCAACGTGCCGCCAAACGTGATCAGCAAAGACGGCAAATGCATTAACGGCAGCGTGTCACCGCCGAAAACCATTGCCGCAATAACCATCGACAGGCCTGTCACCAGTCCCAGGATTGTTGCAACGTCCATGTGTCCTCTCGAGCCTGTAAAGTTGAGTACTGAAACACTGCGGCGTCACGGCAATGCTGTCAAAGCCGATCAATCTGAATCCGTAGAAAGTCGTCTCATAAGTTCATCGCTGAAGTCCTGAAATGCCCATCACGCTGCCGACTGTCTTGCCTTGTAAATCTGGGCCAGAATTTCAGCAATCGCACGAAAGAAGTCGAACGGGATCTCCTGCCCGACCTGAACGGTTTTAAACAGCGCTCGCGCCAGCGGCTTACGTTCGATCACCGGGATCTTGTTTTCCTTCGCGATCCTGACAATGTTCTTTGCGAAGACCCCGGCTCCTTTGGCCACCACTTTTGGTGCCCGCATTTTTCCGGGCTCATACTGAATCGCAATGGCAAGGTGAGTCGGGTTGGTCAGAATCACTGTGGCTTTGGGAACATCCTTGACAGACTGTCTCTTCCGAGCCTCACGCTGCTTTCGACGGATGGCGGCTCGAACATGAGGATCGCCGCTATCATCCTTCTGTTCCCGCTTGATCTCCTCACGAGTCATCATCATCTTTTGCTCATGGCGAAACCATTTGATCAGGTAGTCAACCAGAGCAAGCCCGACCGACACACCTGCCATGGCCAGACAAATCATAAGACCAAAACGCCATGCGAAGGCCGCAACAGCCTGCACGGACTCGAAATTTCGGATGGAAAATTCGCTGCGCCGAACCCAGATCAGCGTTGCGGCGACGCTCAGCAAAAACGTGACCTTCACGGCATTCATCAATCCCTTGATTCCGGAATCAAGGGACACAATTCGCGACAGTCCGTTTTCCGGAAGTACTCTGTCCCAGTTAATGGCCAGAGATTTGAACGAAAGATGAAAACCCACCTGCGCGAATGAAAACGCAAGGCCGATCGACATCAGGCCCAACACCAGTAATCCGCACGTGCCCAAAAGTTCCCAGCCGAGCCATTGAGCGATGGCGCTCACGTGTTGACTAGTCCACTCCTGATGCGGCACTTCCATGCACCAGAGGCGAACGCTTTCGAGAATGCGATTCAGCAGAGTCGGTCCGGTCCAGAGCAATGTCGCGCAGCCTGCCAGCAGAGCGACCGAAGCCGTCAAATCTGAGCTGAAGACAACATCTCCCTCGTTCCTCGCTTCTTCGCGACGACGTGGTGTTGCTGCTTCTGTTCCGTTGTTCTCTGGTCCTGCCATTTCAGCTCGCGACCTCCTGGCCTACAAACAACAGCAACTCCTGAATGGTGCCACAGATCTCCGGAAAAAAAACGACCAGCCCGCCCAGTCCCGCGGCAAGACGCAGCGTCATGCCGAACGCCATAAAGTTGAACTGAGGCGCTGTTCGCATCGTGACCAGCACCGTCAACGATATTACAAACAGAAGAATGCCGATCGGGCCGATGATCATGAAACCCTGATCCACAGATTCTGTGACACTCCAAATCACATTGTCCCACGAAGGCATCGCCCATGACGTCGCCGCGGGGCGCAGTTTGAACGACTGTCCCAGCAGGAAGAACATAACGTGATGCAGATCCAGCAGGAAGAACATCATGACGCCAACGGCTTCAAGGAACTGCGAAATCACATTGCTCGACTGCTGGTCCATCGGCGATGACAGCCCACCCATCGTCAATCCCATCTCCTGGGCGATCCACGCGCCTCCGATTCGCAAAGGAACCAGACACAGACTGAACAGCCATGCCAGACCGGCCCCGAGCGCCGTTTCGCGAATGGCAAGGTACGCCAGTTGAAGCCACGCCCCGTGGGAAGATGTCAATCCATTCATGGCCAATGAAATTTCCATGGCTCGCTGCGGCGCCAGAACGCCCACAAGCGCAACTGCCAGACCTATCTTCACCGTATTCGGCATCCCCTGGCCATTCATTGGCGGCAGGAATGCGATGAATGCTCCCACTCGAAAGAGGATCAGCAGACAGGCGATGACAAGTCCTTCGATCACTGAGTCACCTGCAGCATGCGTTCCATCATTCGCAGAGTGAATTCCGATGACTGCTCCAGCGTCCATGGAAGTGTCAGCAGCATGACAACTCCCACAGCAACGATTCGAGGCGCGAACGACAGGGTCTGTTCCTGAATGCTCGTAACCGTCTGCATCAGACTGATGGCCAGCCCGACCACAAGGCTGACCATAATCGACGGCCCGGACAACATTAAAGTTGTCAGAAGAAGATCCTGTCCAATCTCAACGACGTCCAGTGTATCCATCAATCGGCTCCATCCATATAAATAATTTGCGAGGCTCTGCCACCCGGTTTTGCAACACTCGCGGAGGGCGTCAGCGTTTCTTTGCAGATTTTGCCGCCGAATTTCGATTGCTCATTTTCAACAGAAACTCGCTGGCCAGTTTCTCGTCCTGGAGCGCATCCATGATGGCGCCCGATTTCCGTTGTTCCAGCAGCATCAGCACGTCCACGACCATCTCCGTGTTTCCAGTTGCAGCCAGCTCGCGAATATTGCTGGCTGCATTTTCCGAGCTCATGCCTTCCAGCATTTGAGCGACAGACTTCAGACTCTTCTGACGTGAAGCTTCATCCTGCGGGGCCGCTGGCGTTGTCGGCTGTGCGGACGTGGTCGGTGATGTCGACGGAGTTGTCGTGGTGGCGAGCACCCGCTTGTCCTGTTCGAACAGCTCCCGATCCACTCTCAGCTTGTCGCGATCCAAAGCAATCTGCTTCTTTTCTTCCGCGATCTTTTCTTTTTCCGCGAGCCATTTTTCGCGTTCCTTGACCAGCTTCTCGCCGTCCAGCGTGATTCGCGTGCGTTCTTCCTCGAACAGCTTTCGTTGTTTATCCAATTCATTGCTTCGGATGGTCAGATCGCTTTCGCTTTGCACGACGGACGATTTTTCCGCATCAAACTGCTTCCGCGCGGTTTCAAATTCATCTCGCTGCTTCTTGATGAGCTCACGTTCCGCGGCCAAAGCTTCGCGTTCGCGTTCCAGAGTCTGATTCTGAGCCGTGATGCGTGACAGCAACTCCTCCTTCGCCGCCCGCTGATCAGAAGTCTGAGCCAGCAGATTTTCTATATCCTGCTGCGCGGAGGCGATATCAGAAAGAGCCAGTCGCTGTTGTGCTTCGATTTCCCGCAGCGTCGCTTCCCGCTTCCGCACAACTTCATCGCGTGACTTCAGACTCAGCCCCATCCGCACGATTTCTTCGACGCTCATTGGAGTGGCACGAACCGCCACTGGCAGACGTTCATCATCATGACTTCCCGCAGATCCGCCTGCATGCGAACCGCCGCCCATTATTGAACCGGGCAGCTCGGCCGTCTGATGCCCGCCCCTATCACCATAAGCAGCAGGGGCCTCACCATGAGCATCAGCAGCTGGCGCAGCACCATGATCTCCGGCCGCTTGCTCTCCCGAATGCGTGTCCTCGCCGTCAGCGTCTTTGCCTTCGGCGGTCTCAACGTGAGGCTGTGTCTTTTTCAGCATGAACATGCCGAGTCCTGCGGTGACTCCAAACATCACTCCGGCATACAGCACCATTGCAAGAATCTTCTTCATGATTCGCTTTCCCGCGTGAGTTCCATTGTCCGGTGGTGAGTCTGTGCTGCCTGTTCCTGAAGCTGGTGTTCTTCCATCTTCAATTGTTCGCGGCGATGTTCGGTCTGCTCTCGGTGAATCATTTCTTCGACAACCTTGAGTTCGGCACGAGCCTGCTTATGCTCCTGCAATGCTTCCCGAAGCCGCTCTTCAGCTTTTTGAAGGCAAAGGTTTTCGTGCTGAAGCTGCAACTTTGCCTGTTCAATCTGGCTGGCCATCGAGTTGAGCAATGCGCCGGTGATCCCCAGACCCATGCCAACACCCGCTTCATGCTCCACGGTATTCAGCCACGCAACTGCCTTATCCCGACGTTCTTCGATGATCGCTCGTTCTGCGTTGCGCGCAGCCGCGGCAGCTCGGCAGGTGTCCTCCTGCTGAGACCTCAGGCGGCGAACTTTTTCGTATCGTGATGAAAAGCGTTTCATGGTTTTTCAGATTTTGAGCACCCGGCCTCCACAACAGGAAGCCATGATTATGATTCGGTCCAAAGTTACCAGGGCCAGGCATTGGCCAGAGCCTTCATCTGATCCTGCGTTTCCTGCCAGGACGCTTTATGATTAACGGTCTGCTGCAAAAAACGCTTTGCTGCAGGCATGATCTGCACGGCTCGATCGACCTGCTGGGATGTTCCCGCTTTGTACGCCCCGATCTGAATCAGGTCGGCCACATCGGCGTGAGTCGCCAGCAGTGAACGAAGCTTTTGGGCATTCTTCTGATGATCATCAGTCGCCACTTCTCGAAAGACTCGACTGACGCTTGGCAGAACATCGACAGCCGGAAAATGACCCGTCGCCGCGATTTTTCGACTCAGAACAATGTGCCCATCAAGAATGCCGCGAGCCGCGTCGGTGATCGGCTCGTCCATGTCATCTCCGTCGACCAGAACCGTAATCAAACCCGTGATGGCACCCGTGGCTCCGCATCCCAGACGTTCCAGAACGCTTGCCAGCAGCGACTGCACGGAAGGCGGATAACCGCGTGAACCCGGTGGTTCCCCCAACAGCAGGCCCAGTTCGCGCTGAGCGATCGCGAGCCGCGTCAGACTGTCCAGGAAGAACAGCACATGAGCCCCCTGATCACGAAACTCTTCGGCGATCGTGGCCGCTGTCAGAACCGCTTTGATGCGCATCAGAGGCGTCTGATCAGAAGTCGCCACCACAACGACAGACCGCTTCAGCCCGGCTTCACCAAGGCAGTCTTCGATGAACGGACGCACTTCACGACCACGTTCTCCGACCAGCGCGATCACGTTGACATCAGACTCGGCGCTTTTTGCAATCTCGCCCAGCAGGGTACTCTTTCCGACACCGCTGCCAGCAAACAGACCCACACGCTGACCGCGACCAATAGTCAGAAGCCCGTCGATCACACGTTGCCCGGTCACCAGAGGTTCCGTGATGCGAGTTCGCTGCATGGCATCCGGCACAGTCGCCGTTTCGGAACGCCAGCGACGCACCCGCAAAGGACCTCGTCGATCAATCGGCCGTCCAATGCCGTCAATCACGCGCGTCAGCAGACCGGACCCCACAGGAACAGCGCGGCTGCGACCCTGACCGATGATTTCCAGACCCGGCTGCAGACCTGCGGTACTGTCAAAACACATCAGCTGAGATTCAGAATTATCAAAGCCCACAACTTCGGCCATGATCTGTTCACCGTTGGGAAGTCCCACAGAACAGGACTCACCGACGAACGCGGGCATCTCGGCTCGCAGCAGACCACGTACGCTACGCAATTTCCCGACGGTCCGGAAAGCGTCGCAGCGTCCTGGAAGCTGAGCCATCTCCTCGACGTTCAACCTGAGAGTCATCCAGTTTCTCCAACCATGAGCGGCGGACATCTTCCAGCCGCGAGTTCATATCCGTTAACAGTATTCGTCGGCCTGATTCCACACGACAGCTTCCTCGCACCAGTGTGGCATCATCGAAGCACGACACATCGGCAAGCAGAGCACGGCTTTCCGGATCTCTGATTAAATTCTTCAGCAGCATATGATCGGCCGGATTCAGACGCACTCGCACAGGCTGATCAAGCTCCATGTGCTGCAGGGCATTTCGAACGAGGTCATCCACGGCAAACAGATCACGATCAATGGCCACTCCCACCAGCCACGAAGCCGCCGCGCTGGCCAGTTCGACAGCGACTTCCTGCATTTCACCCAGAGACTGACGATGCTGTTCCTGAAGTTCTGTGACAAGCTCCGCCGCGCTGGCCAGCATTTGCTTCACTTCGGAAAGTTCTTCTTCCGACACTCCGCCGAACCCCACTTCCGCTGCAGTGAGCAGCTCATGAGTCGCACCGGACAGAACCGGAACCGCATTGGACTGCGCCAACGGCGTCACGATTTTTCCTGAGGCATCTGCGCTGATGGTGGCCACCGATGTGGGCATGCTCACGAGAGCCGGACGCTGTGCCGAATCTGCCTCGCTGCCGCCTCCCATATTTTTTATGCCGTCCCTGCTGCCATCCGAATCCGATTCCCCTGCATTCTGACGTTCTGAATTTTCGACCGATTCACCCGGCGTGACTTCGCCAGCGGCGTCACTGGCCGCCTTGTGAGACGCGAAATCGATCACAATCGTGTCATGATCCACGACTAACGTGAGCGGCGAGCGACGAAATTTAACCTGAATCGTTGTCATTGGATTTCTCAGGATTCACTTTCCATATCGATCTTGGCGATGACTTCTGCGATGGCTTCACGAGCCTGCTGGATGCGAGACTCCGGCAGGTTGGTCATGAACTGCATCTCTTCCTCAATCGTCTGCCGGGCTCGCTTGGACAGGTTCGAGAAGATGGCATCTTTCACGTCGCTTGCCGCACCAAACAAGGCGGTGGTCAGATTCGTGCTGTCCACTTCGCCAAGCACTCGCTGCACCACAGTTTTGTTCAGACCCGCGATATCGTCGAATCGATAGATGCGAGTCAGCAGCGACTTCGCAAGCTCCGGATCCTGTTCCTCAATCGCGGCCAGCATATTGCGACGACCGGCCTTTGGAACGCTGCGCAGCACCTCGGCCACTCGATCCGCATGATTCCGGGTATCGGGTGGATCCGACGGCAACTGTTGCGCTCGAATAAACGTCGCGCGGGCGATCCGCTCGACAAGAACGGCCGGAGCGTGCTGTTCCTTTGTCAGCTCCTTCATTACAAGCTTCTGGTAGTCAGGCTTGAGCAGGTTCAGGACATCGCCGGTGAGCCTGGCCGGCAGCTTTGTCAGTAGAATTGCCGTCGTTCGCGACTGTTCTGAGGCCAAGGCGAGAGCGATCTGATGGATGCTCAGCGTCTGCAGATCCTGTAATGGATCGCCGGTCGTTTGAGCCGTCGTGGCGGAAGGGGTTGCAGCCATTGAGTTCTCCTGATTGGCAGCTGATTCGGCAGCATTTTCTTCAGTGTTCGCGGGTGTGGTACCTTCAGACGATTGGTCTTCCCCAGCAGTTGCAGCCGCCGCAGAATTCGCAGCGTTCAGCTCGTTGGTCTTCAGCTCAGCGGCCGCCTTTTGCTCGGCTGCCGATGAGGACTCCCAGTCGGCTGCTGAATCTTTCGCAGTGTCTTCTGCGTTGGCGAGTTTCTCCGACGTTGCGGAATCAGGACCGTTGTCAGAAGGCACAGGCTCCGGTGGTTTGGATTTCAGGGCAAACTGAAAAAAGCATTCGAACTCATCCAGAACCTCACGCTGTCGACTGATCGTGGACAACAGCAGCCGGTCAGACTTAAGACCGGCTCGCAGTTTTTCCGCACGCTCTGGCTGTAGTCGCCCAAGAACTTCCTCGGCGACTTCGTCACCCAGCAGTTGCAACAGTTCCAGAGTTTGCCGTTCGCGATCCATGATCCGTCCGTGAACTTCCCGACTTTCCAATGATCCAGATGAGCATCCATTCTCATCTTCGTGCCTCACTTCCGAGACACCATTTTGAACAACTCATCGCTGTTGCCTGTCAGTCCTTCACAGCGATATGCGACAGTGAGCTTCAGGCGGCCTTTCGATTTTCATTAAACGGGCTCTGCGAATTCTGCGGCATCGCGGATCTGGGGACCGATGCTCCGCTCAAGCCCGACGCTGACGAAGCACGGGCTGAGGTTGTTACCGAGGCAGATCCAGATGCCATCGCTGATCCCGCGGCGGCAGGTGCTTCGTTCTGTTCGTTAAGCCATGCCGAAAGAATGTTGGCCACGATCTCCGGATTCGCCCTGGCCTGTTCGGAAATGGCGGCCAGTCGACGAGCGTCCGCCAATGGAATTCCCGGACCAACGGTTTCCGTGATCACAATTGGCTTCATGCGTTTCATCAGCATCATGCCGATGAGAAATGCGAGCGTGGCGGCAAGTCCCAGCGAGATCGACTGCAGCAATGGCTGCCATTGCTCCCAGAGAAATCCGGTCAGGACCGGAGTATCGGCAACTTCCGGAGCCAGTGGAGCCAGGATGACCTGAATATCGTCGTTGCGTTCTGCATCGAATCCGACCGCAGTCTTCACGATGTCTTCAATCTGCTGCTGCTGAAGCAATGGACCGGCCGCTGGCGGGGTGCCTGGATTCCCGGACGAAGCAGCGGATGGCTGAACATCCACGATCGCCGCGACCGTCAGTCGCAGGATCTTTCCAGGAATCACAACGACTTCTTCGCTGGTTGACGGATAATCATAAACCGCTTCCATTTGCTCATTTGTGTACTTTCCGCCAGCACCCGACTTTGCATTGGCGTCTGCAGGAATATTCGTTGCAGCCCCCGGGACACCGGCTGGCGGAGCAACGCCGTTATCCTGTTTCTGGGCCGTGACCGTTGTGCTGCGCGTGGCTTTTAATTCCGGGTCGATAGTAATCACTGATCTTGTCTGCTTACTGAAGTCCACATCCGCAGTGACCTGAACGACCGCCCGAACTCCCTGTGCTGCGGCAAGCAGCCGTTCCACTTTACCAGCCAGAGCGGTCTCAATTCGCTGACGGTATTCCAGCTGCATTCCAAGATCCGCCTGAATGCCTTCCTGACTGCCGATCTGCCGACCATTGGTATCCGTAAGAACAATGTTGCTGTTGGATAGTCCGGGAACTGATCTTGCCACGACGGCAATGATGGTCTGCGCTGTGGCTGATGAGATCTGAGTTCCTGCCGAAGGCTTGATCACAACGGCCGCAGTGACAGGAGACTGATCGACCACAAATGGGCTCTGTTCCGGCTGGCTGACGGAAACCGTTGCCGCCTGAATCCCACGGATCTGGATCAGAGATTTTTGAATTCGTTTCTCCATGGCTGCTCGGCGTCGATCGTTATTACCGTCGCCTCCACCCGGAAGAAAAGAAATCTGGCCGCTGTCCGTGGCTTCGTCGTTTTCTTCGGCATCAAGGATATCTTTCAGGGCCATACGAGCCTTCCCCACATCACTGCTGGCAACAGAAACAGCCGAGCTGGAGAAGTTGAGCTTGTAACCAATTTTTTCCGTATCGAGCAAGCCCACAATCTTTGAGGCTTCTGTGGGCGTAAGCCCGCTCTGGATGACCACATAATCCGGCTGCGAAGCCCAAATCACGGTTCCGGCGACCGTCAGCAGACATGCGAGCGCGGCGGCCGAAAAACCGGTCCGCTGTGCGATCGACCATGTCGACCACATGTTCAGCAACTGTTCTTTTAAAGATGTCCAGAATGGCATGGGCTTACTTTCAACAATAAGTCGACCAGGAGGTCGGCAGGAGCCAGTTGACAGTCCGTAACATTCAGGTCAGACGACAAAGCGGTGAAGCCAGCGAGGACTGTCGCAGGAATCTTCAAATCTGCATTCGCATGACTTCCTGATAAGAAGCAATCAGGCGATTCCGAATTTCCATCATCAGCCGAAAAGCCAGGTCGGCACGGGAGGTGGCCAAAACAACGTCGTGAATGCTGTCTGTTTCGCCAGTGATCAACTGCTCAACACCGGCCTCTGCCGCCTGCTGCTGCTGATTGGTCTGCTGAACCAAACTTTTGACCATATCCGCAAACGGGACTTCACTGCCTGCACCTTTTGTGTCTCGAGGCGACACTGCGGGCGTTTGAGGAAGACCATTTGGCCCGTAAAGCCCCTGCACTGACATTAGCGGAGACCTCGAAGAAGCCCAAGAGCCTGTTCAGCCATCTGACGAAACGTTTCCATGGCTTTCAAATTTGCTTCGTAGGCGCGGCTGGCAGTCACCAGATCCACCATCTCGTGCGACATGTTGACGTTCGGCATTTCAACGTGTCCCGTGTCGTCTGCATCTGGATGGCCAGGATCGTAGATCTTTGGGCCAGGCGTCGTGTCAGGTGTGATCCCAACAACTTTGACTCCCAGGAGCTCATCCACGGATTTTTTTCCGGGGACCATAAACTGATCCATCGCCGCGGAAAATGTTACCTGCTGCCTTTGGTAGGGACCACCCTCCGGCGTTGTCGTGGAATGCATGTTGGCGATATTGTTGGCGGCGACTTCCATACGAAGCCGTTCACCTGACAACCCCGAAGCGCTGATCTGCATGCCGGAAAGAATCTGTTTCATGGACACCGTACGCCTCCTTTCTGCTCAATGATTCTGAATAACACCGCAGCAATTCAACACCGGAGTTTACGATCCCTCGATCGCCAGCCGCATCTGCTCAAGATGACTGCCCAGCAACTGAATATAAGTCTGCTGCAGCATCGCATTTTTGTTCAGCTGCCCAATCTCTTTATCAATGTCCACGTTGTTACCGTCTGCTCTGGCCGTCAGCCCTTTCGTCTGAACGACTTCGGGAGTTGCTGTACCGTGAGAATGGCCTTTCAGTTCCTGGGCTAACTGCGTTTCAAAATCCACATCCATCCGCCGATAGTTCGGCGTGTTGACGTTGGCGAGGTTGTTGCTGATCACTCGCTGACGAAGGTCCGTCGCGGTGATCAGACGACCAAGCAAATCAAATTGTGGAATGAGAGGCTGCATACGGTCGGCATCGGCAGCGACCCACTCATCACTACAATCAGAACATCCGGCAAATCTTCTCTGGATTGCCAGTTGTTGCATCAGGCACAGGACATCACGGGGACACGCAGGAAAACATGCAGTCATGAGGCGTCTGACGTGAGGCGATTCCCTGCCGCGGCCAGATCGGCCGGAGAATGGAAGCAAGACGTTACAGGGAGCAAGACGGTCCATGGCTCCGACGAGAACATGAACCAAACACTCGTCCAAAGCCATTCAGCGCTGCGGTCTAGTGATTCGTCAACCTTTAAAGTTGGGGTTGAGCTGTGTTTTTACGACGGACTGGAAGTCCGTCGTACCCCAAAAATAAGCGTTGACAAAGCACTGGGGATCTCGCGATTCCGGAGGCTCCGAATTCGCTGCCCAGTCCGGCACAAATTTTCACTCAACGGGAAGAGGCACGATATTGTATGATCACTGCAATCGTAACCTCTGGAACGTGGGTTTGCCTTCAACTGCGCACTTATCAGGGTCCTTCAGCAAGTGGGACCACAGGTTCTGCGATGACGACTCTGGTGTTAGGTCCAGAAAATTCTGGGTGGCAATTGTTCTTCATATTCCAAAAACAGAATCCATCTGATGCACGGACAGACTCCACAAGTCGTGCACGCAATTAGAACAATGCTGCGACAGCCAGTCTTTCTGCCCCGACACAATCCACCTCTCGCACCTGCGAATCTCAACTATGAATACCGACTTCTCTCATTATTCACGAATCCCATCGCTCCCGACTATTGCGATCGAAGCATTGAAGCTGTTCCACGACGTGAACAGTTCCAATGAACAGCTTGTGTCGGTGATCCGCAAAGATCCGGCAATGGTCAGCAAACTGTTAAAAGCGGCCAACTCGGCACGCTACGGCACTCGGGGTGAAGTCACCGATCTGAACCGCGCCGTCATGATGATGGGGCGTTCCGCGGCCGCTCCTCTTGTCTTGAGTTTCTCGCTGGCCAAACAGTCCATGGAGCCATCGGAATACCAGATCCATTATGCTCGATTCTGGATTCGTTCCTTTGTTCAGGCGACGGCTGCCGACATCATCGCCGCACAGTTTGGTTCGCCCGCTTTCCGCGGTGAATGCTACACAACAAGCATTCTTGCCGGGCTCGGAAAGCTCGCGATGCTGCGCGCTGAACCCGAAAAATATCTCGCCTGCCTTGCACGAGCCTCGAAGGAAGGTATTCCGCTGCCGCGCGTTGAGCAGGAGATTTTTGGCTTCAATCACGCAAAACTCTCGTCAATACTTTTGCAGCAAATGGGACTGCCGGATCACTGCCACATGGCGATTCGTGGTATCACCGATGCAGCCGTGACAGGTACCAGGAGTGGCGACGGACGCCATCCTCTTCTTGAAGTCACACGTCTGGCGGATGCCGTTGCCAGCCTGCTGTGCGATGAAACTCCGGCGATCGCTCTCATTCAACTCGAAGAATCACTCGCAGCGATCAACCTTCCCACTCAGAAAAACGCAGAACAGGTTGTCAACAGCGTCAGGGACCACCTTGAGGCATCAGCCCAGTTGTTCGACATTAGCCCTCCGCATTTGCCATCAGCCAGTGATCTTCTTCAGGAGGCACTCGATCAGTTGTGTCGACTGGCCGACATGGCGGCAGAACCTAATGCTGCCCAGGCAGTTCCGGTGGAACTTCTCGAGGAGAATGGTCGCCTCAAGCGCCGAGTGGCTGATCTGCTTCACGTGTCCCGGATTGATTCTCTGACAGGTCTCTGCAACCGGGGTTATCTGCTGCAGGAACTTTCCGAACGAGCTGCACTTCATCGAGTCCGCGGGCTGTCGCTGGGAATGGCCGTCATTGACATCGATCACTTCAAGAAAATCAACGACACCTATGGACATCAGGCCGGCGATTTTGCCCTGAAGGTTGTCGCCAACGGGCTCCGCGACGCTTTGCGTGACACAGATATCGTTGGCCGTTACGGTGGCGAAGAATTCGTTGCCATTCTCGAAGACTCAAACGCCGCCGGTTTGGCTATTGTCGGTGAACGGCTTCGAAAGAAGATTGAGAACACGCCCATTGAATTTGAAGGGAAAGTCATCCCTGTCACCATCAGTGTCGGCCTTGTCGAAGGGCAAGTCGTCGGCGCAGAGCAGGAGTTTGGGGAAATGCTGTTCGCGGCCGCGGACGCAGCAATGTACCGGGCCAAGAACTCCGGTCGTAACTGCTTTGTCGTGGATTCGCTGCTGCAGGACAGCAGCGGCGCACGCACCTGTGAGTGACGTCGCTCGTTGCCCGCTCCAGGCGTGTGCTGAAAAGCCGCGAATGGATGAGTCAGTTGTTATGATTGTAGTCACCACTTCGGGACGTCACGAGTTTCTATTCAGAAAATCGCCCAAAGGTCATGATGGTGATGTCGTCGTTCTGGTCACGACCATTGGCATGACGACGCACATCGGATAACAATGCGCGCCCAAGCTCATCAGGATTTGAAGATCCCGTCCGCACGAATTCCTTGACGCGTTCTTTGGTGTAAAGAACGCCGTTCGGGTCCATGGCCTCGTCCACACCATCCGTAATCAGGATGAACATTTCTTCAGCACCAATTTCCCTTTCAACGACCTCGTAAGGATAGCCGTCCATAATTCCAATCGGGATCCCGATCGTGGAATCATCGAACTCGTCCACATCTCCGTTCACGCGACGGATCAGAGGCGACATGTGTCCGGCATTGGCCATCGTAATTCGATTGGTATCAAGATCAATCACGCCCAGAATGTAGGTCACGAACCGACCTTCGACCATGTTGTGACACATGTGGGAATTGATGCGATGAATGGCGACCGAAACATCATCGGTGAAGCTCATGGTATTCTGAACGACGCTTGCAATTCGCGACATGATCAGCGCCCCGGGAACTCCCTTGCCAGCCACGTCGCCGAACGACACACACACCTTGCGTTCACCGATCATGAAGCAGTCAAAGTAATCACCGCCAACCGCCTGAGCCGCATCATACGAAGCAAAAAAGCGATAGCCGGACACATTGGGCAGCGTTTCCGGAAGCAGTGCCCGCTGGACTCCGCTTGCAATCTTCATTTCCTTATCCTGTTTCTGTTTGTCAATGTAGCTCTGCATCAGTCGGGCGTTCTCGTAAGAATGCGCCGCCTGATTGGCCACGGCCAGCAAAAGTTCCAGATCGTCGTCTGTGAACCGTTTCATGGGATTCTGGGTATCAAGATTAATGATCCCGAAGGGCTCCCCTTCAATATTCAGAAGCGGCACGCACATCATCGAATGAATTGTCAGGCTGGAGATGGATTCGCTGGCACTGAACCGCGAATCGTTGGCAGCATCCGCTGACAAAATTCCGGCCTTGTCGTTCAACACCCGGTCGAGAATCGTACGGCTTAGACGTACAGACTCATCATCGCCTTCCTGCCGACGTTTTTGAGCCGCCGGGACAAAGCGACGCTGCGGATGATCTTTCGAACCGCGCGCCCCTTTTTCTTCTCTCATCAAAATCGTGCCACGATCCGCCTGAGGGAAAATTTCAAAAAGAGTGTCGAGAATTTTAGGAGCAATCGTGCTGACTTCGATCAGCCCCGCAAGGCTCTGATTGATCTTCAGAATTCCTCGTAATTTGTCTTCCGGACGAACTTCGAAGACACCAAACCCTCGCGCTGACGCCGAGCCCATAATCGTTGACGTGGCGCCATCATTCAGGTCAAGACCAGTCAGCAGGCCATGAGACGATCCGGAGTCTTCTTCATCCTCAAAACGAAACTTGATAGGGCCAAGCTTGACGCGATCGTTAGGATTCAACGCATGCGGCTGATGCTTCTCCAGCTGCTTTCCATTCAGAAAAGTACCGTTGCCACTGGCAAGGTCCTCCAGCATTAAAGCCCCGTCGACCTGCACGATCTGCGCGTGAAATCGCGAAACCATGTTCGAGTCCACCTGAACATTGCAGTCAGGATGACGTCCCATCCGCGCAGGGAAGGTGTTCAAATCGTAAGGAAACGACTGACCGTCTTTCAACAGAACAATACGTGCCATGAACTTGCCATTCAGGAAAACACAGAAACTGCAATCACACTTCAACCACTGAACAGGTCGTAACACATTTCAGCGACTGTCATACCTTGAACCACCCATTGCCGACCAGCGATGCTCGACAGTAACGTCACGAATATCAGGAAGTCATGATCCCCGGACTTTATGACTCTCCATGCCCACAACAGGGAACGCCGTTTTCTGCAAGACTCTTTCAACGCACCCCGATTTTCACGTCGCTTAACCGGCTCCAGCTTTCGTTCCGTGCGTCCACCACGGAAAACTTTAGAGGCTAAACCGACGGCCTGCTAATGGCTTGTCAACTTCTGATTTTGGGGTCCGTCATTCCCGCGCAGGCGGGAATGCAGTGCTGCAGGCCGGATTCCCGCCTGCGCGGGAATGACGGACAACCCCAATTTCGAGCTTTGACAAAGCACTAGCCAGCCTCTCCAAAAATAGTTTCTACATTTCCACGGAGCACCCGTTTTCCAAGTTCAACAGCGCGATTCACCGACCACCGACGGCTAATCACGAAGTCTTCAGCCAAAACCTTCGCCAGAATTCGGCGGTACATGGCAAATTTTGGCATCGCAAATTCCAGTTTATACATATCACTGTAGTAACCGATCTGCTTGGTCATCGGGACAGCCTGTAACCGGCCTCGTGTATCATTTTCAATATACACAGGTATATTTGAGTACCACCAATGTCCGCTTGTGACAACATTCGGGAAAATCCACGAGTAACTCACAAGCTCCTGATTACTCGTTTCTGCCAGGACGGAAACCGGAAAGATGACCGTCGGGAAGGCATTGAACAGGGCTTTGTATTGAATAAGCGAAACCCGAGTATCAAACAAGTCCTGCCCCTGGAACACCCCATTTTCGTAGACTCGGCGATTGACGCCAATCATCAAATCGAATGGCAGACGATATTCGACGCAATACTCGGCAAGTGTCCAGAAGACAAATTGACTGAGCGTCACAGATTCCGCAGCCGACAACTCATGCCCGCCAAAAACTTTCGCGACGATTCCATCAGCGGTCGCCGACGAAACCGCTGCCGGATGGAAGTCGGGCGGCAGCGAAATAGCACAGGCACGCACGCCATTGATACTGAAATGCGAGAACAGTTTTCCAATCGCATTCTTCAGCGTCGACGCGCTAGACGGTTCCAACGAGGTCGCCTTCTGCAAGCGTTCTCGAACCTGCCCTTTCCCCAGGTGAAAGACCAGATCATCAGTTCGTAGACAGGGCACATACTTTTTCGTATCAAATCCCTGCAATGGGTCATCAAAATCGTTGGTAAGATAGACCTGATCCAGACCCGACTGTTCCAGGACCGTCTGTTCCCAATTCGCCGACTGCATCTTCTTCAATGACTGATCGTACAGACCCTCCCAGTTGTTTACTGTGATTCGATCGTCCTTAAAGTCAAAGAAGAAGTGGCACATCTCCAGCAGCCAGCTGTACTGCGCCGTATTCTCAATGGTTCGCAGCCACGGAACCAGGCGACTGACCTTGTCTTTCGGTGCCAGACCGGGCTCTTCAATCTGTTGCCTTGGCATTCCGGCAGAATGCGCAAGCTCAGTGTAGTAGTGATATCCGAGAATATCGGCAAGCGTCTTTGAGGCCGCCTGATGGGGATTGATGTGCGTGTGAGGATCTATCAGCCGCATTGACTGCAGAGGCTCAAGAACTTCCTGAATCAAATTCGCCGACATGAAATCCAGATCTCCACTGCGGAACACGAAACGATCGCTCTCCAGAACACTCAACCCTGTCAGGCCAGCGCTGCGGATGTTCATACATCTTATCGACCTGCTGCAGACACGCCAACGCTCCGAAAAATGACTCGCCAATCCATTGACCCACTAAAAAAGCCAGAAAATTCTCGAGTTTCTTTGATCTGCACATAACCCGCCGGTATTCGCTACAGTTCCGCCGCCCGCAAATTAAAGACTCGCATTCTGCCCAGCCTCGGATTTTGGCTGAGCCGACTGACGGTAAAGGAATATCTTTGAATGACTCGGTCTTGCCTCTCGACTTCACATCATGCCTGCCCGCTCTTTGCCCTTGTGGTGACCGTTCTTTTCCACTGGACTGCAACGACTACCACGCTAAAAGCCGAGGAATCGGGGATCCAGGTTCCACCGGGATTTCGTGTGGAGCTGTTCGCCAATGACGATCTGGCTCACGATGTTCATTCCATGACCATCGATTCGCAGGGCAGGGTGGTCGTCTCCGGTCCGGGCTATGTTCGCATCCTGATTGATTCCGATAACGACGGCAAAGCCGACGCGTTTAAGCAATTTTCCGACAAGCCGATCACCGGATCTCAGGGGATGTTTTTTCTGGGCTCCAGCCTGATGTGTTCGGGTGACGAGGGCCTGCAGATTTTTCGCGATGACAATCGAGACGATATTGCCGACGGGCCTCCGCAGGTTTTCATGAAGATCGAAGCCGGCGGTGAGCACCATGTGCATTCGATTCAGAAGGGGCCTGATGGCTGGTGGTATGTCATTGCTGGAAATTTTTCTGGCGTCACCAGCGCTTACGCAACCGTTCCCACATCCCCGATCGCAAATCCGGTTTCCGGCACTCTGCTGCGTCTGAAGCCCGATCTGTCGGGGGGAGAAGTGGTGTCCGACGGCTTCCGAAACGCCTATGACTTCGCCTTCAATGCAACGGGCGACTTCTTCACTTTTGACAGCGACGACGAACGAGACATCTCGCTGCCATGGTACCTGCCGACTCAGGTCTTTCACGTTCTGCCGCTGTCCAATGCTGGCTATGTCACGGCCGGTCTGAAGCGGCCAGGTTCATATCCCGATATGCCGCCGGTGCTGGCCACGTTCGGCAGGGGATCACCGACGGGAGTTGTCTGCTATCAGCATGAACAGTTCCCCGAGCCTTACCGAGGCGCTCTGTTCGTGCAGGACTGGACGCTGGGCAGAATTTTAGTGGTAACGTTGACGCCCGAAGGCGCTGGCTGGAAAAGTCAGCCCATGGAATTCGCTCATGGGAAAGATCAGTTCGGCTTCGCTCCGACCGACATGGAGATTGGCCCGGATGGAAGTCTTTTCGTAAGTGTCGGCGGCCGGGGAACGCGAGGCAGCGTCTTTCGCATTTTTCATGAGTCCGCTGCCACAACAAAAAAAGCGGCCGGAGATAACGCTCTCACCGCAGACTCGTCCGCTGCCGAAAAACTGAACGGCGTGTTGCGAGCACCGCAGCCCAATACCAGCTGGTCCCGAGCCAAGTGGCTGCCTGCGGCTAAGTCACTGGGCGCTGACGCATTCCGCAATGCGGCTGTCGATGAGGCGCGCCGAGTCCCCGAACGAATGCGAGCCATCGAAGTGCTGGTGGAAATGTTCAGCGGGCTGGATACTCCCACTGCTCGGAAGCTCAGCATCGCCGGTCCGGCTCAAGTCCGAGCCCGCACTGCATGGGCCATCGGACGTACGAAACCCGAATCGCCCGACACCGAGATTCTGAAGAAGCTTCTGGTCGATCGCGATCCCATGGTCAGACGATTTTCTCTGGAAGCTCTGACTTCAACAACCGACGTGACTGCGTTCAACAAAGTCCTCAACGAAATCACCCAGGCCCTGGCCGGTGACGATCGTTTGGTCCGTTTTTCGGCCGCACTGCTGCTTAGTCGGTTAAAGAATGAACAACTCGATGCAATGCGGACAGCACTTGCCAAACATCCGCAAGGGCTGCTCTGGTTTTCGCTCGGACGCATGCTTCGTGCGACAACCTTAAGCGCGGTCTCCGCGGAAGCTGCCGTCAATGTTATCACGTCTGTCAGCAGTCCGCTTCCGTTGCGTCGCGATGCCGTGCGTGTTCTGCAGATGGCACTGAGCGACGTCGGTCCTGGTAAAGATCGTCCGCCCATGTTCGACGGCTACGCGCCACGAGCGGCCCTGGACAGCATTGAACGAGAACTGAATCCACTGCTGACGCGCGTCGCGGATGTCTTTCCGTCCGGCGATTCTGCGATGGACTATGAACTGATCCGAGTCATCGCTATGACGGCCCCGCTGAATCGAGATCTGTTTTCAAAGCTTCTGGCGGGCATCACGGATATGACATTGCCGGCCGATGATATCCATCGCCTCGCCGCGATCAGTCGGATCGCGATCGAACGATCCTATGAGGAAAGTATCGCGACGGCAAAGGCCCTGGTGGGCATTGACGTCAAGATTCGACGACTCAGTCTGAAGCAGGATACGAACTGGGATGATCGCATGGGCGAACTCTACAGCGCCCTTTGCAAGGTCGACCCGGCCATGCCGACCGTGATCACGGCGCAGCCAGGCTTCGGACAACCAGGCCATGTGCTTTTTCTACGTCAGGTACCTCAGGGAACAGTGTCCAAAGCGATTGAAGGATTCGTCGCTACGATTGCGTCAGATCCAGAGTTCGTGTGGACGAACGAAGTCGTTTTTGCGATCGGCGAATCCGCCGATCCGGAACATCAGGCACTGCTGCGAAAGCAACTGGACAATTTGTCCGTTCGCGATGCGGTATTGATCCAGCTTGCCGACAAACCGACAAAGGAAGATCGTTCGCTGTTTCAGTCCGGCCTTGAATCGGCTCAGCTGAATGCCGTAGAAGCCTGCGCCAATGCTTTGACAAAACTGCCGCGCAGTAACGACGCGGCCGAACAATTTCAGCTGCTCGGTGCCGCTCGTCGACTCATGAACGACCCGCGGGAATTCAAAATTCGCGAAACAATCGTGCGTCTGCTGCAGAACAATACCGGACAGTCATTTCAGTTTGCGTTCGGCGAAACCGGACACAAGCCGCAGCCCGAATCGATGCAGGCCTGGCAGCATTGGCTGCAGCAGCGTTACCCTGACTTTCGACCAGTCGACAGCAATGAAGTCAGTCAGAAAATTCTGGCGAGCCTGAATGAAATCCCATGGGATGCGGGCGACGTCGAACAGGGCCGCCGACTTTTTGAACGGCTCGCCTGCGCAAAATGTCACGGGGGCCGACGGGCTCTTGGACCAGATCTCACTGGCGTTGCCAAACGTTTCTCGCCTGACGACCTGTTTGCCTCAATCGTGGAACCAAACCGCGATATTTCTCCGCGCTATCAGACAACTTCGATTGAAACCAAAGCGGGCAAAGTCTTCACGGGACTCATCGTTTACGAATCCGTGGACGGCTTGCTCCTTCGCGATGCCGAACATCAGACCTATCGAATCGAAGCGACTGACATCGAATCCAAACACCTGCAGAGAAACTCGCTGATGCCCGCGGGCCTGTTGAAGGACACTCAGCCCGAAGAACTCGCACATCTGTACAAGTATCTGCAGAGCCTGTGAGTCGCTCGATCAGGCCTGGGTCTGATTAGCGTTGTTGCAGCCTGCACACGACAACCCGTCATCCGACCTGTCGGCCACCTTCTCCCCTTGAAGAGGAGAAGGACAGTTACGGCTGTCCCCGTGCCGCGCGGGAAATCGATGAGAGCGAGCGTCCCGCAATTGTGGCACAGTTTACGCAATCACCGCTTTCCTGGAGGACACCGTAATCGCTTTGACCTTCAGCAACGGTCTCATATGCAGAAGCCGTATGATCTGTGATCACTTGTAAAGAAATGCCGAATCCTGCCAGCAATCTGCATGCACATCTGCAATTACTGCCGAAATGAAGTCACAGATGGATTGTTTATGGATAGCACGTTCGTCTGGCCGAACAAATTCGGCCAGAAATGGACGTCTCGCAGGAAGGAAGTCGCATGCGACTGAAACGGATTCTTCTGTTTGCACTGATGTCAGTGCTTGTCGCCAGTGGCTGCACCGCCAATCGCCACAGAGCCACATCACTCACCAACGATATTGAGCCTGTCGTCGAGCCGCCACGACACGATCATGAGTATTCCCCATCTCTGACTCCCGAGCACGATGAATTTCGTGATCCACCAGAAAGCCGCGGTCCGAAGGAGCCGGTTCCCGCTCCTCCTGCACTGGGAGTTTCTCGCGTCAAGAGCGTCAGCTGGTTAAAGGATCTGGGAACAAAGCTGCACGGACCCTCGCGGCGAACCGTCGGCACATGTCCTGATCTCGGTTGCTCCGATGAAGAACTAGTCGGAAAATGTTCTGTCATAGAACCGTGCGTTCCGGATTCCGCCTGCGCTTCGCAGAATAGCCGTTTCCCGTATGAAGCGCGCGGAGGCGGAAGTTATGAGAGTTCCAAACGCGTCTCTCCGATGAGTCGGTTCCGGAAGTCCGTATCACGCGTGTTTCACAAACCGAAACCTAGATCCACGTCGAACAGCTGCGGCATCGGCCCGTCCATTCCGGACGCATGTGGCGCGACAATTGATCATGAATTTTCTTCGAGCACAAGAAGTCTATCCACGCCAGAAACTCCGGCAAAACGACATGCTGTTGTGGCTCCTTCGCAGGGGCGATCAATCGGCAGCAACGGACGCAAAAAATTGCTCACCGAACACAAAAAAGAGTGCCTCGCTGAGCCGTTGATTGACTCTGTTCTTGACGAAGAAAATCCGGGGCTTATCGGACCAACTGTCGGCCAGGTTCTCCCGCGAAATCTGTCACCGGCCCCCATTGTCGAGGCCCCACTCCAGACGCAGCCTGGCGGCGTTCCGGCAGAACCTCAGATTACCGAGCCGTTGGATTATGAGCACGCTGCTCCGGATACAACTCCGCCGCAGTCACCATTTGTGGAACCTCCACTTTGGCCAAAGCTTGCACCAGGCGGCAGCCTGACGTCTGTGTCCAGTTCTGTTTCCAGTTCTGTTTCCAAACCGGTGCCCTCACACCCCGCAGTGCCGGATGTCCCGAGACTGCCGCTCGTGATTCCCATGTCGCGTCGATAAAAACAGAACCGGCAGCGAACCAAGCGATCCAGCTGCCATAAATAAAGCCCGCCGCGGTTTGACCGGGCGGGCTTTTTTTATTCAGAGCAGACTCTGGATTCTTTATCACTATGCAGCGCGTCGCAGCATTTCGTTCATCGGAAGAATGTCGACAGGCTGTGCTTCCCTGGCGGCAGCGTCCGTGAACGCTTCAAAAATCTGAAGGTCGAGAGCCGAAGCCGTGTTGCTTTCCGGATGCCACTGAACTCCCAGGCAGAACCAGTCTTCTTCAATGGACTCGTACGCTTCAACCACGCCATCCGGGCATGTGGCACTGACTCGAAATCGTCCTGACAAATCGCGAATGGCCATATGATGAGAACTGTTCACTCGCACTTCGCCGGGACCATAGATGGAATCCAAACGAGTCCCCGGGACGATTTCCAGAACATGACGAAGGTTCTGCTCGACCGGATCGCGATGATGAATCGCTCGCGGAACGTCTTCGGGAATATGCTGATAAAGAGTGCCGCCGCAGAGGAAGTTGACAAGTTGCATTCCCGAACCGATTGCAAGGATCGGAATGCGTTTCTGAATCGCGTATTCGGCAACTCGACGATCAAAGTCTTCACGACGCTTTGGCATCACTTTTACAGACGGATGAGCATGCATCTTCATGCGTGCCGGATCGAGATCCAGATTGCATCCGGACAGTACGATCCCCGTAACATTTTCCAGCATCTGATGGAGGTCTTCGTCGCTTTCCACCGGTGCCAGCAACATTGGCAGCCCACCCGCTGCATTGACACTGTCGTAGTATCCGGTATTGAACCAGCTCAATGCTGCTCCGTTGTACCGCTCTGGACGAAAATCGCCTGTGATCCCGATGACTGGCTTTTGCTTGCTCATAATAAAGGTTCCCTCCCAGGTTGAGCACTAACAGATGCCTGCGAATGCATCGGCATCTCAAGAGAAGGGGGCAGAAGTCACTGTTCTGAGTGGACATTCATCAGCGACGCTGACATCAACCGTTGGGCAGCAACGGGAAGAGTGACAGGCATGGCAGAATCCTTTCCGCGATCAGAAACCGAACTCATTTCGGTGTTTCAGCAGTGTCGCATCATGTTCAACGCAACAACTGCTGAGATTTCCAGAAGGCCCCCTTCAGGACTCCCCCGCCAGAACAATCCTCTGTTTTGGCTGGGCGACGGGCGGAAGATTAGTCAAGGTCTGTTCGGCTGTAAACAAGATTGCCGATTTTGTGCTAAAGTTTCTATTGCCACACCACATATAGTGCCCAACGCGTTCTGACGACCGAATGTAGGCGGCATTTTTTTTCAGAATGTTGCCGCTTCTGACACCGAGTGCCTGTCGTACCGGTCGATCATTGTAAAAACGCCTGTCCGTCCAAACTTTGTGACGTGTCTGAGTCTCGTGAGGCCTGCATTTGATGCTTGATTCTGCAATCACTGAACCCTCTCCCGCCCAGCCGCCAGCCTCCCGCAGTTCTGTACTCCAATGGATTCTTCCATTATTCGCGGCAGGAACTCTGGCCTTGCTCCTGGTTTATCCGTTCGCTTTTGAAGGACGCCATTGGAACGGCATCTTCAATTCCGCGCATTCACCAGCATTTTTTTCGTTCTTTTTGATTATTGCCGGGCTTTTGGATCCTCGATCGATCGGGTTTGCAAGGGCCACACGAGTTCCCGTGCCTCTCAATCGCCGACGTCGCTTCCTTCTGCTGCTAACGCTTTTTATTGGCGGTGTCGCTTGTGAGATCGCTCAGGCCTTTGTTCATCGACAAAGTTCGCTGTCAGACGTTGCCGCAAACACCACAGGGCTGGTCGCCGCTTTTTTGTACTGTGAGGTTCATAAGACACCGCAAAGAGCCCGTCAGGTAACGTTGGCGATCCTGGTGACAGCACTGCTGCTGGGCCAATGCATTTCGCCTGCCATAGAATTGGTGGAATGTTACCAACAAAAGCAGGAATTTCCGCTGCTGGCTTCATTCGAAAGACCGGCCGAACTTTCCGCATGGCTGGCTCATGGAGCGGAGGCCACTCTGGATCAAACCTGGGCCACGCACGGAAAAAATTCCATGCGACTGGAGCTGCTGAAGCATAAGCATCCAGGCTCGGTCATGATCTGGCCCGCGCCCGACTGGACCGGATACTCGAATCTGAAGCTTGACCTTTACAATCCCGGACCGACAAAGATTGTTGTGGCCATCCACATCCGAGACCTCGCTCACGAAGACATGAAGTTTGCCGCGAATGATCGCTTTCGAACGAGAGTGACGCTGGCCCCTGGCAAGGCGATCACAGCCCGCATTGAGCTGAAATCCGTAGAAGCCGCCCCGGCGACTCGCAAAATGCAGATGGACAAAATCGTCGGAATTAATCTTTTCGAGATCGCGCCTCAGGAACATTCAATTTTCCACGTCGACAATATCCGACTGACACCATGAACTTAACCCAACCGGTTGTGGGGCACGAATCTCTCTGATAGCGTGACTGACGTGAAACTGCAGTGGCCTGAGTCCGCTGCTGCCGAAAAAATTGAATCAGCTGCCGCACTTGTCAGCTGCCGCACTTGTCAGTTCTGGAGAAACCCATGCCCGCGACGTTGATCCTCCGCGGTACCGTGATGGTACTATTGTCAGCCTTCCTGAGCACTGCGTTTGGACAGGAAGCTGCTCTCAGGGAAGGCGGAGACCTTCTTTGGCGTCGAGGAAACATGCATACTCACTCACTGTGGAGTGATGGCGACGACTATCCGGAAATGATTGCTACGTGGTACAAGGATCGCGGCTATCAGTTCCTTGTGTTCACAGATCACAACACACTGCTGAAGAATGAGCGGTGGGTGGATGTTGGAAAAAACAAAGGCGGCCAACCTGCTTTTGACGCTCTGAATGCAAAATTTCCCAGCGACTGGGTTGTGACCCGCAAACAGGACGACAAAGAAGAAGTGCGTCTGAAAACGTTTGATGAGATCTTCGCAAAACTTGCAGTGCCTCAGGAATTCCTGCTGATCCAGGGCGAAGAAATTACGGATAAATTCAAGTCAAAACCCATCCACATGTGCGCAACAAATACGCAGGAACTGTTGCCTCCAACCGGCGGTGACAGCGTCGTGGATGTGATGCAGCGAAACATTGACTCCGCCGTCTCCCGGCGCGAACGGACCGGGGTCAAAACTCTTGTGCATCTGAATCATCCCAACTTCGGCTATGCGATCACCGCCGAACAACTGATGCAGGTGGTCGGTGAGAACTTCTTTGAGGTCTACAACGGCCATCCTACGGTGCACAATACTGGCGATGAAACTCATGCCTCAACAGAACGCATGTGGGATATCATCAACACGTTTCGACTGAGCAAATTGAATCTGCCTTTGATGTCCGGGCTGGCGACCGACGACGGTCATAACTACTTTGAATCCGGGCCGGGAAAAGGTGCTCAGCCGGGGCGGGGCTGGGTGATGGTTCTTTCCAATAAACTGGATCCGGATACTCTGGTCGAATCTCTCGAAGCCGGGCGGTTTTATTCTTCTTCCGGAGTCACTCTGGTATCCGTGACCACTCGCGATGGGCGAATGCAGGTCCAGGCCGTCCCGGAGGAAGGTGTCACATATCGAATCGATTTCATCGGCACACGTCAGTCATTCAATGATCAGTCCTCTCCCGCCAGCGACGATCCGGTAAAAGCAGACGACCTGACACGAAAGTACTCCGAAGAGATCGGCATGGTGCTGAAGTCCGTCGATGGCGCGACTGCAGAATATACCTTCGATGGATCGGAACTCTACGTCCGGGCGGTTGTCACTTCTTCCCGCCTGCATCCAAATCCTTCCGAAGCGGGCGAATTCGAACGTGCCTGGGTTCAGCCCATAATTCCGCAGAAGAAAACACAGTCCGCACAATAATCTTGCAATGATCAGGGATCGTTAAGAGCAGACTTCAACAGGCGAAGCAGCAAACCTCATTCACTGGAGACGTGATGCAGACAATTGGTGTGGGAATGGTGGGCAGCGGATTCATGGGGCTCACCTATTGCGAGGTTGTTGCAAGACATGCCGTCGGATGTCGGCTTGTCGCGGTGACTGGTGGCCGGCGCGCAGCCGAACTGGCTCGGGATTATGAAGTTCCGGCCGAAGCCTCGATCGAATCGCTGCTGAAGCGGGACGACATTCACGCGGTGGTTCTGGCGACCCCGGATGTGAATCGTCTCGAACTCACGGTCATGGCAGCGGCGGCTGGCAAGCATGTGCTTGCCGAAAAACCGATGGCACCGACGATTGCCGAATGTGATCAGATGATAGCCGCGTGTGCTTCCGCCAATGTGAACCTTGGCGTTGTAAAGACAGAGAGGTACCGTAAGATCACGAAGAAAGCGAAAGAACTCATCGACAACGGAACGCTCGGTCCGGTACACATGTTGAGGACTGTCTCTGCATTCCCGCTGCCATTATCGAAGGAGCTTTTTCAGGATCGGCTCTGGATGTCAGATCCTCGCAGCGGCGGCCTGTTTATGGGCATGGCGTCACACAATACTGACTTCCTGCGATGGCTCACCGGCCGAAATGCAGTCAAAGTGTTTGCTCACGCGACAACGTACAGCGACATTTCCGGCCCGCCACTTTCTGTGATGGCTCAGATTGTCTTTGAAGACAACATGATGGCCCACATGTGGATCACAGGAGAACTGCCGAACCCCAGCCTTCCCAGCAGCGAAGTCCGATTTCAGGCGTTTGGCCGAGATGCAATGTTCGATCTGGAGAACTTCGAATACCTTGACCTTGGGAAGGGCGACAAATGGGAACGAATCTATACCCCCGAACGTTTTGATTACTTAAAAGAACCAAAATCACCCATTCGACTCTATCCACATATCGGGGTAATCCAGGATTTCATCGACAGCATTCGCGAGCAGCGACCTCCCACTGTCGGCGCTAATGAAGGCCGCGCGGCTGTGGAACTCTGTGAAGCGTGCCTTGTCTCGGCTCGCACAGGAGAAGCAGTCACCTTGCCGCTGAGAGGTCCCGCATGAGCACCGATGCGGCAGCTGATACGGCAAATCGATGTCCGTTGTCTTGGCCCGAACAGCGTTGGAATCTGATGCTGTTTGCCGTTTGTACCGGCACGCAATATCTCGCTGCTCCAGTCCTTTACGTTGGGATTACTCAGGCTTCTTTGTGTGACCGCCTTGGTGCCGATGCAAAAACAGGCAACCTCCCCGGCACGCTTTTCTTTGCGATGACCGCCGTGCCTGCGCTCATTGCCTGGCTGTCGCCAAAGGTCTCTTCCCTGAAGCGAAACCTCAGCCTCTGCTACGCCACTTCAGCCCTGATGCTCACGGCCCTGGCCATCACCCTGGCGTCTTCCGCTCCAGCGCCGTTTAAACTGGCCATGATAGTTTTGCAGGGTGGAGTTTCCGGAGCTGTGATGCCGGCTGCAATTGCGCTGCTGTGGGAAGTGATCGGACGCGGATCTGATGAATCCCGACGCGGACTTGCGCTCAGTCTCGCGTTCGGAGCCGGACCGCTTTTGGCAGTGCTCGGATCGTTCGGACAAACTGCACTGCTGGGCGGTGACCTTTTCGGCTGGCACTTCGACGGTTTCTCCTACCCCGACAACTTCATAATTCTGTTCGCGGCTGGTGTGCCGGTCATGCTGCTGGCAGCAGTGTTCTCGCAGTTTTTTATCATTGTCCCGCCCCAGCAGGAACCAGCGCGTGAACCTGTATCAGAAGTGATCGGACTGCTTGTGGGCCTACCGCTGATGTTTGCATCGGTGGCGCTCATGCATTTTTCTTCAGCAAATGCGGATTCGGCCATTCAGGCTTTTTCAACATCGACCAGATCACTGCTGCAGATCTGCGGCGGCCTGTGTGCATGCGGTGCCGCTTTGGGCTTTGTCTATCATTTTAGATCTATCCTGCAGCAACGCATTTTGTTGCTGGCCACGATTGTCACCATCCTGATTTACGCCGGTAATGTGATTCCTTCCAACATGAACCTTTACTCCGAGCAGGTCCTGGGAAATATCCCGGAGAAATATGCGGGGGTGCAAAACATGCTGCGATTTGGTTTCAAGGTGATTGCAGGAAGTCTTCTCGGGTGGTTGCTGACTCGGACAAATCCACGCGCGGGACTGCTGGCCACGTCGAGCATCTTTCTGTTGGCTCAGATCTGGGCAATTTTTGTCACAGGCCCGTGGTATCTTGTCGCATTTGGGATTCACGGGGCCGGAGAACTGGTTGGCGTTTATGCGCCGAACTACATTTTGTCCGCCTCACGACGCGATCAGATGCGCCGCAACATGGCCTTCATGACGATGCTCATGGTGCCCGCAGCGCCAGCCGGTTATCTCTACGGAGCCCTCGTCGATAAAGCCAAAGAGGCCGGCTGGACAGTGCTGGGAATGAACAGTACGGCCTTTGGCTTTCGACTTAGCTTCACTGTGTGTGCCATGCTGATCCTGAGTGGCATCGTGATGGCTCTTATTTTTCTGCCCGCCAGGCCTCAAGCCGAATCGGCATCAGCATCGAAGACAGGTTCCGAATAACTGTGACGAAAGAGCCGTGATCCGGCGACGAACCATCCAACAGGGTTACACGCCGCCGCCCACTTCTTTCATCTCCAGTTGCTTCATCTTGCGATAAAGATTCGAACGATGCAGCCCAAGCAGGCGAGCGGCGTCGGTCATATTGTCGCTCACCTGACGAATGCTTCTGCGGATGAAGTCCCGCTGAAATTCTCGTGTGGCTTCGTCCAGCCCAAGCTCAAGTGACGGCAGTCTGGATGAGTCCGCATCAGGGTTCAGGATGAAAGCAAGATCTTCCGCTTCCACTCGGTCATTAGGTGATAAAAATGCGATCCGCTCCATCAGATTTCGGAGCTCCCGCACATTGCCCGGCCACGCGTGCGACTGCAGACGACGACGCGCTTCCGAAGACAATTGCAGCTGTGGTCGGCGAGCCTGAACGGCAAAACGTCGCAGGAAAAACTCCGCCAGCGGCAGGATGTCTTCCGGACGCTCGCGCAGCGACGGAAGATCGAGCGTCACAACGCCAAGCCGATAATAAAGGTCTTCTCGAAATCGCCGCGCTCGCACTGCTTCACTCAGATTGGCATTGGTCGCTGCCACAATCCGCACGTTAATGGGTATCGGCTGCGATCCGCCAACACGAGTGATCACCTTCTGTTCCAGAACACGCAGCAACTTGGCCTGCCCGCCGGGACTCATGTCGCCGATTTCATCCAAAAACAGAGTCCCGCCGTCTGCCAGTTCAAACTTTCCCTGACGCATATCACGAGCATCTGTGAAGGCCCCTCGCTCGTGCCCAAAAAGTTCACTTTCCAACAGCGACTCCGTCAGCGCCGCGCAGTTCACGGCAACGAACGGACAATTGGCCCGATTGCCAGCGTAATGCAGCGACTGGGCGACGACTTCTTTCCCGGTCCCGCTTTCACCCAACACCAGCACAGGCAGGTCAGTGGAAGCCAGACGTCGAACAGTGTCCCGCAGAGCCGAAATTGCCGCGCTCTCTCCGACGAGCGACACTCCCTTTGTCACCTGCTCGGCCAACTGGCTGTTACTGCGGTGCAGCAGGTTGCGTTCCTGAAGATTCCGAAGCGCGACGGCTGCCTGAGTGCCCAGCTGCGTCAGACATTCTACGTCATCCTGGGTAAACGGGCGGTTCTCATTCTGGTTGATGCCTTCAAAGGCACCCACCACATTGTTCTGAGCGTCTCGCAGCGGGACGCATATCAGATTGCGAGTCCTGTATCCGCTTTTGCGATCGACCTCCTGATTGAATCGAGGATCGTCGTAGGCGTTTTCGACACAAATGGCTTTGCCTGTTTTCAGAGTTTCTCCGACGATCCCTTCTCCCGCCGGAATGCGCAGCGATGATCCTTTGACGCCGAGGGCAGGCCGCGCTTCGACTTCATTTCGATCCTTGTCCCACAAAAAGATACTGCTGCGATCACAGTTCAGCAGGCGAGTCGCCTCGTGCGCAATCTGCTCCAATAGCGGCGCCGCGTCTTCGGCAATCGATAGTCGCGAAGCAATGTTCAGAGTCGATCGAAGCCGCTCCACCTGACGGCGGTTCTGAAGTTCCCGGTCCAGCAGAGTCAGCGCAATCGACATCGTGCGCGACATCATCAGCCCGGACTCGGCCAGACTCTCATCCGCATGACGACCGACCGTTACAATTAAATGCGCGAACGGAGTTCCCGACGTCAGAGGAAAGGCGGCCAGGATTCTGCCCTGGTCGTTTTTTGTCACGCCCGCTGCATCACGGTCAAGAGCATCGTCCCAAAGTGAAACCGGGCGACTGGCTAGTCCTTGCTGACCATGCTCTGCGACGACCGTCCAGGCCGGTCCGGGAACTCGCTGCACCAGAGCGATCCATTGAACCGAGAGCTCCGTGGCGATCTCGGAAAGACTTGAGCGAATAAACGGCTCAAACTCAACCGCCTTCACCGCATCGGATAAAAGCTTGCCGCTCAGCTGCATCACCGTACCACAGGCGCTCGCTGGGGAAAGCATCGAGACCTGATGAATCGTCTTCCAATCCGTTGCCACAAACTGATTCCTTGTCCAGTGGACGCTACACAACCGATTCCGAGCTAACCAATTTCAACGCTCAACACGACGCACAACATTGCCTGTCAGCTTCTTTTGTGCTCAAACAGACCAACCATGCGCCATCGAGATGATGGCAGGCGGAAGAGTATCCTCGAACCAAAAAGCGTCAACAGGGATTTCCGATAATTCGACAAGACAACGAGTTGCGGCAAAAACTGCCAACTCGATGGCGCAGACGGGTAGATCGTCATCCGGAACAAACCTGAGCGTGTTCCGGTCATCGAAAGAACCCCGTCTAGAATCTATTTCTCGGTGCAACCACAGTGGCTTGTTTCTCAGAGTGACAAAATCTGGAACGTCAGCCCTGTCCGGTTTCCTCTGTTTGAACGATACGCCTCAACCGGTACAGGTTTCACGTAGGACAGTACGGGAGCACAAACGCAGCTTATCGATCCGCACCACGACGTTTGAATTGTCGCGAAGCCCCGCGAACAGCGATTCCAGCATGGCACGGCTGTCTTCAACGCCGACGTTCACAGTATGCACGTACAGGACTCGATATTCGGAGAATCCCGGCACCTGACCGCTGGCAATACGAGCCGCCAGCAATTTCAGCATCGTTGTTCAACCGCAGCCTTTTGCTCCCGTCAGAATTGGATGTCGAGCACGACTTTGGTGAAGTACGGCAGTCAGTTCGGAAAGCACTCGTTCGAGAGACGGCGTGATGTGAATGGTCTCGCAGAATTCTGCCGCAGCTTTTTCGTCTGGGAACTCCATGGGAATCAGTGATGCTAAATGTACGAGCGCGGGATGCTCAGTCCACGAGTCACGACTGTGTACATTTCCTGCACCCGCTGCGAATGTTTGCGAACCTGTTTGCATGACTCATCATTTCCGTTTCAGGAATCGACCGTAAGATCACAAGAATTCACACCAGCTGCCCATGCCGCCGCGACGGCTGCTGCAAAGACTGGAATCACACACTCTTTTGTAATTCTCCGGATAAAGCAAGGTGGTCGCCCTGTGTCTCGTGACGGCTATGCCCCTGTTTCTTTTCTTGTGCCGATGACTTCGCAGATTCGCACGCAGGGGCGACGCCAAGAATCGCCAGCGGGAGGGATAGAAACAGACATGAAGACGTTTCACGAATGGCTGGCGATGCGGGAAGGCTTGTGGCTGAACGACAGGATTGCCGTGATTGGGCGATCATGGCTGAACCCCTTGCCGAAGAATTCGGCTGTCAACAAGAGCTTGCCGAAGAAGCCAGCGAAAACGAAGCCAATGCTGGTCGATGTTCACGCATTTGACAGCTCTGTCAGCAGGTTAACCATCCACGTATCAAAAGATGGAGCGACTACTTCTGGATTCTGACTAAATCCTTGCTCATGGTCCCAAAACACCACCGGACACTCACCGTTCGCAAATGCCGATGTGTCCAAACAAAAGTGATTTCCCGCACCGTCGTTCATGACCGGGACAAGTCGCGAAGGAATCGGTGGCCCCATTGCCTCTCGTTCCACGAGCGTGTTCTTGATCAATTCTAAGTGGGCGGGCGTATCGGAGCCAAGCCCATATACTTCCTGATGAGAAAATCGCCCCCACCCAATTCTTCGCAAGAAACTACGAAAACTCTCAGAAAAGCGGACCCCCAATGCAGTCTCTGCATCGGAGATTTCAATGTCGGTTCCGCCCGCCCCACACTCTTTGTCGGAGAACGCATCGATCAGGCTATCCATCTCACGTATACTCATAACATCTCCTCATCAAGGAAGGTTGGGGTGGTTCCGTTTGTAGTTCGGACCAAGGCGGTGGTCCGTTCTGGTCAAAAAGTCGAAGTTATCGAAGACGTTGCCTCCGCCTTCCGCAAGGGGCGTTCTGTGATGGATTTCCATTGGAAAGCCATCGGCCCCGATCGGAGCTTGACCGGCTCGCATTCGGGAGAGTTGGTCTGGTGTGTATTTGTGGGAGTTCTTTGCTGCTTCGTCTATCCACGCTTGTGGCTTAACGGCGTTGAATTGTTTCCGCATTTTTGCCAAGGCATCGCCAGTAATTCTGTTTGGAGCCGTATCCAGAATCTTTGAAGCATTCTGTAGCTCACAATCATCGACTTTTCTACCGAGTTTCTTTGCGATTGTATCTGAGGTGACTTCAACAATCTGTCTGCCTCGTTTGAAAATTACTTTGCCACCACTGAACATCACGGAAACAGCTTTCGCTCCGCCGAACTCCATTCCGAGTTCTATTGCGACCTGTCTCATCATTTCCACGACGAGTGCCGCAGCAACAGGTCCGCCCGCCCCTGCGTAGTGCGTTACATTGCCGTTTTCATCGCCACGATCTCCCGCTCTCAAAGACCCGTGAGTCACTCGAAAGTGAACTTCTGAAATGGCGAAATTGATATAATATGTTCGTGTCTCTTCGTCGAGATGTCTCAGCGACGAAACACCAAACTGAAGGTGTTGGTTGGAAAGACCCGCTTCGACAAATTCCTGAAGGGCCGCGTATGAAATTGTCCCTCCACCAAACTTTGAACGCAGGTGAATGACGCCATCTTCAAGCACTCCAAGATCTATTCGCTCTCCATTCCAACCGAGGGCGCCCTCAATAACCCAAACAGCGATGTTGCCTTCATTCGTCACAAAATCCAGCCCACTCGGATCCTCATTGTTCACCGGGTTGTTCGCGACATACCGATAAAGATTCAGATCATCTGCAGCTGGGTCTTCGGACTTGAAGATTCCGGTTTTGGGGTTGTAGTTGCGATGGTGGAGGCTGTATTCGGTGTCCGGTCCGGCGTGAGGATCGTTGCAGTAAGCGAGCAACTGGCATTTGCAAAGTGCGAGTTGGCGGTACTGCCTGTCGCACTGCGGAGGCTGCCGAAGGCGTCGAAGGCGTATTCGTCTGTGACAACCTGCGTATCATCCGTGAGCTGCCGGATGTTTCTGATGCCGTCGAAAAGGTAAAAGCTGGAATCGCTGTCTCGCCGCTGGCTGAGCACTTCCGCATACGGCAGCGGGATGTACGTGAACGCGGCCTTCACGAGGCATGTATCGTCCGTTTCGTGCAGCAGGTTGTTTCCGTCATAAAGGAACAGCGTCACGGTGCCATCGTGATCCTGGAAGACTGAGCGACTCGTAACCCGTCCCCGTCGTAACGGTAAGCTGTTTCCGTGCTGTCGGGAGTTCGGGAGATCATTTCAAGGACTCCGACGGCTTCTGAGATTTCTTCATCCGAGAACAGACGGCGAAGTTCGGCCGATGTCAGCTTGTCGGCGTTCTGTAAAAAGTACGCCCAGCGTTCGGCCGGTGACGCATGATACATATTCTCCGCTGTTGCCTGAAGATTATTGAACTGCAAAAGATGGCGTTCAGAAAAGGAATTGTGATGCCTGAGTGCTCCGGGTTCCCCAGCATCAGCTTGAAGGCAAAATCCACCAGCGGACTGATTCCGATCGCCATACTTGCCTCACGACAAATTCGTTGCTGTTCCCATCTCCAATCACCTCAGCGAACAGCACAGCAGTGTAGCGTGCGGTTGCCAACATCCGGTACATCCACCGTGACAGAGCTGACCACGAAAAACACGAAACACACAAAAGAGTCGCCTCGAAGTCGCAGTCGCGATTCTACTGACCTTTCGTATCTTTGGTGTATTTCGTGGTTACCAATTCAATGCCTGACGCAAATCGCCGCGGCAATGGCAGAGATCTGCAGGGCGACGGGGATCCAGACGGCGGCTCCGGTGGCGCTGGATTCGCAGAGGAAGAGGCGAGGTGGCGTGGCGGTGGTGTTCAGCCATGTCGAGCCAGGAAAGAAGTCCTCCGTCTCGTCGTCGTCGACAATGGGATCGTCTGATCGATCCCACACACTCTTCGGACTCCAGTCCACCAGCGACTTCAGGTCATTCTGAATCGCCAGTCCACCGTCTCCAATTGGATCCGGGTCCAGAACCTGAATGCCACGATAGGAGGTCAGAGAAGTCATCGTCGTTACTCCTGAAAAACAGAGGGAGAGAAATCTTTCAGTCGTCAGTTGGCAGTGTTCAGTTTTCAGTGAATCGCAACTCGCCGATGGGTCACGAGGGGCAGCTCATCACGATTCATTCAAAGTTGCAGACTCGCTCCGTTGAGACGAGACATTGAAGGCAGCTCTACGCTAAGGAAACTGGGCTGCGATTTTCAAAATGATTTCATCATTGCACTTCTCGGTTCGATATGGGTTGTGGAAAGATTATGTGCTCGTCAAATAAATGATTTCACTTCGTGCATCATTGACTGATCGAAGATTCGGTTCCTGACACCTTTTTAAGGTTTGACACCTTTTTCAGGTTCAAGCCGCCGCCATCCGGCGTTCAAGCGGTGGAAGCCTGCTCAACCGGCCAAGCTGCACCCCTTCAGACCGGCACAGCCTGCGAAGATCGTGAGGCAGAAGCCGACGGCCCCCAAAGTATTCTCAGGCTCTCCCATTTAGGCAGGCAAGTTACCCACCAGAACTTTTCACTGCGACAAGAAACGACTCGATTTCCCTCGAATCACTGAACTCTTCAAGCTGCTTTGATAGTATTTGATGAGCGAGCGCACGAACAATGGATCGCCCGTCTTCTGCCGTCAATAATTGTTCCAAATCCATGTTCAGCATTTCGGCTATCGATGACAACATCGTTGTGTTGGCATTTGGCAGTAACTCTGGAAGTAACCGCAGAGCACTATCCATGTCTGCTCGATACAAGACTGAAAATGCTTGTGCCTTCAGATGGTTGTCTCCAATTCCGGTCTTCAGGATCTTCGCCGAGATCTCGCCGCCTGACCCTCGCTTTGACAACTCGGCAAGTGCATTCGTTGCCACGAACTGGTCGTCCTGTTCGATGACCAATCGATGCAAGAAGTCCTCGGGCAAGTTTTGATACTCAATGGACTCAGCGTCCTCAAATAACAGCTTGTCAAATTCACTCGTCATCGCCGACTCTCAGAATTTCGGTATTAGATTAAATGTGGCCAAATATGCTCTGCCATCGGGAAGAATCTTCCATGTACTCAATATCTTGACATTGCCGTTAGGACCTGAAAAAACGCTTGGAAAACTGGTGCGATTCGATTCATTCATATTCTGGCCGACTTCCAGTAGATGCTTCATCAAAGCGTCATTAGCCTCCGGTGTATTGGGAATGCCTGCTTTTTGGAGCGTTTCAGCCATTTCCGTCGACCGCTCGAAGTTGTGCTTCAGTCGATCAAGTTCGTCCAGCCTCTTTGCATTACTTGGATCAGCACCGAAGGATTTTGGGTCACTGTGCCGAAGTTTCCTTAGGTTGCGAGCCTCGTCAGCCATTTCTGCTGTGTATGGAATTGATTTTCCACGTGGATACTTCTGGATCTTATCGAACTGAACCACGGCATTTCTGTCAATTGCAACTTCAGTCGTTTGTCCACCGGGTAAAGTCAACTTATGGCGTGTCAGCCCACTGTTTGGGGTAACGCGGCCAGATCAATTAGTATTCAGAAGGCCCTTCGATATGTTCGCCTTCATTGCGCAATTCCGTCGCTGCTTTCTGTGCTCGTTCCCAATCTGGGAACTCGACCGTCAAGCAAACGGAATCGGG
>Ga0209491_10001001_pt1 | contig 56395 bp, 49 predicted proteins | sample BON02_FD_187213 | JGI IMG/M metagenome (GOLD analysis project Ga0209491, IMG submission 187213) | Freshwater microbial communities from Lake Bonney liftoff mats and glacier meltwater in Antarctica - BON-02 (SPAdes) (version 2) | ecosystem: Environmental > Aquatic > Freshwater > Ice > Glacier...
GGCGTAGCAAAATCACAGAGCATGTTTTGCTCAAAGAAGGGAGCTGAAGATGTTCTCGTTATTAGAACGGCTCTCTATAGCAACCGATTTGACCAATACTGGAATCACAGCTACTCCTGTTAAGCACTTTTAGAAAAAATTTGTTATGCACCCTTTTTTGCCTGAGTGTAGTCAATTGTGTCCAATAATTCGCGAAGCATAGAGTAAAAATAAATTTAAGTGATCAAACGGCGGTTCGCTGTTAACGACTTTGTGGCATGTTAACTTGTTCAGAACTATCAGTTAGGGCGGATCGCTCGGAGCATTTGATTTTAGAAGGTATCAATGCTGCGTTTCCTGCAAAGCAACTGAACGCGCTTGTCGGCCCCTCAGGTTGCGGGAAGACCACATTGCTCAAAGCATTCTTAGGCTTGGAATTAGTCAGTAGCCCCGAATGCCTGATCTGCGACGAAGTCACGTCTGGCCTCGACCCGCTCTCGGAGGACCAGATTATCGCGTTGCTGCGGTCGTTGGTCGAAGCGCAGGGCAAGACCTTTATTTGCACGATTCATAATCTGGGCAAGTTGCCGGACTTTGATCACATCACGGTGCTCTATGAGGGGCGATTGGTTTTTCAAGGCGATTTTGAGGCATTGAAAGCTTGGTTCGAGATCGAAGATCCATTGAAGCTCTATCATGCCTTGGCGGAAAGGCCTTTGGATGAATGGCTAGAGAAGTGGAATAAAGCCACGCAGGAGCGTGGCGATCCCGGGTTACCCCTCCGCAACCTCCCAACTGTTCACGCTTCTCCGTCGTCGCTATCAACTGCTTCTCCGTGATACGGGCTATCTCTGGCTACTGCTAGCACTCACTTTCGGCTTCCCCTGCATCGTGGTCATTTTCGCTACCGCATGGATGCGGCACAAACGGCAACCTTAGTTACCGGCCTCGTTATGTTTCAGGCCGTCTTGCTCACGCTGATGGGGGCGAATAACGGCGCACGCGAAATCGCTGGCGAGCGCCCCATCTTCGAGAAAGAACGGCTCAAGGGCTTGCGCTCGTGGGTCTATGCCTTATCCAAGCTGATCTTCACGGGGAGTCTCGCACTCGTGCAGGGCGTTTGGATGGCACTCTTTGTGAAGGTGATTTGCCAATTTTCCGGTGCCTACCTACCTCAGCTTTCGATGATGGCACTCTGCTGCGTGGCCATGACCTTTGTGTGTTTGGGCATGTCGGCCATGCTCTCCAGCGCAGAGCGCTTCTTTGCTTTCTATTTACTTGGTCGGTTTCCAACTGCCACTCTCCGGGGTCGTCCTCGCCTTGCCCGATACAGTCGTCTGGATTCTGCGCCCCTTCATTAACGCCTATTGGTCGTGGGCAGGCTACTTTGCTTCGATGAAGGATTATCAAGTTTACGATGCCTACCGTATGGGCAACGTGTCTTGGCTCCCGTCGGAGTGGGAAGCCAGTGTCGTTCTTGTGCTGCATATCGTGGCTGGCGCGGCTATGGTTGCCTATGGGTGTCGCCGTAAGCAATGGGATGCTTGAAGCAGTCGAATGTCTTGTGTAAGTCGTGTAAATAAATTGCTAACAAAAAAAAGTAAGCAAAATTAGCTTGCATTATGACATTTGGTATGTGCAAGTGATATTCAGTCAATATTACTCCATCACAGGCGGCCATTTATTTAGTCAGTTTTTGGATATTATGAAGCGAATGGAAGTCATCGAGTCCGCCATGGCGCAAGCGCAAGAGCTTTCACGCATCCAGAATACATTCGGCGCATGGGAAGTGTTGGAGCGCGTCTATCGCCGTTACCCTGAAGATCAGGAGTTGAACCGTCTGCGCGGCGATTTTGCAGTCAAGGCGGCGCAGTTCGCCTCAGTCATCGCCTCGGCGGAACAAGCTCGGGTAAAGGGAGACTACGGCAAAGCACTGTTTGCTTATCTGGAGGCTCAGAAGCTATACCCTGCGAGCTTCTTCGTCGAGGAAGGGATACAGGAGTCTGTTGATGCGATCCTAAGTGACCGTGCAATCGTTGCCTCAGATAACATCGAGACGAAAGAGGTCGAGTAGGCTAAATTACGATCAAATTGTCATTTTAGTTGGATTAATTCGGCCAGCGTCAGGCTGGACTTCGGGCAATTCTTAAGTGCGAGCACCTCATCGATGTAGATGCGAGTGGCTGGATCGATGTCGGCGACGATGTCGGAGCCTTCGTCGTTGCCGTAGGTTTCGATGCTCTGTTTAAAGTCGGCCAGCGTAATATTTTCGGCGGGGCAGCCTGGCTGATAGGCATGGTCACGCTCTTCTTCGGCGTTGTGATCCTCGATCTGGTTGAGGTAGCCGATGGCGCAGAGGCGGTTGATGCTGGTGTTGAGAATGTGGCTGGGCACGCGCAACTTCTTCAGTAGTTCGCTGGTTTTGATCGGAGGGTGCCCGGATTTAAAACGCTTCATGACGACCAAGAGTACGCTCAGTGAGATTAACTCGCGGGCGCGCTCACTGGTTTTTTGCCACGCGTTTTCGTTGGTCAGGAAGTCGGCGTTTTGCACTGCGTAGGTCACTTGGCCGCCTAGCAGAATCAAGAGCCAAAAAACGTAGAGCCCCAGCATCAGCACTACGATGATGCCGACCGAGCCGTAGAGGCTGTTGTTACTGACGACTTGCTGCACGTAGAGAAAGGAGAGCTCTTTGTAGATTTGCAAGAGTGCGACGACCAGTATCGCGCCGAGTAGCGCGGGTCTCCAGCGAACCTGTGTGTTCGGGATGAAGCGCAAGAACGCGGCCAGCAGCAACGTGATCATTATCATCGTGAGCAGTGGCAGAAAAAACTGGATCACCGTGGCGATGGTCGCACCAAAGGGCAGGTTCTCGGCGAATTTTATAAAGACATTCAATATCTGCAGCGAAATCGCCGCTGAGCCGATGACTGCCCCTAGGCTGATAAACGTCCAGTAGGTGACAATACGCTCGGTAAAGTTGCGTCCTTTCTCGACGCCCCAGAGCGTATTGAACGAGCTTTCGATCGAGGTAAGCACACGCATGCAAATAAACAGCAAGACGATCGTGCCGATCACGCCGACGGTTCCAGACTTGGCCACCGAACTGAAGTTACTAATCAGCTCTAGCAGTTGCGGGGACAGTTCCGTCTTTCCCGCTGCAGTGCCATCGTTACTCACTGTGACTGCGACTTGAGGCGCGGCAAAGGTGATGATGTCGGCGATCTTTTGCACGACGACGCTATCTTGTGGGTCGGCATTTGGATCGGAGATATCGTGATCGATCAAGAAGCCGGAGATCATGATCCCGAAGGCGATCAATGGGCCGATCCCAATCGATGAGTAGAATGTGAGCGCGGCCGATTGCATCGGCAGTTGATTCCGCTTTAGTCCTTGCCCAGTTAGCGTGAGAATGCGCAGCAGATGGTAAATCCGTGCGCGCACGGTGCGCCGGCCGAGGTGTTCCAGTTCCCATATCTCTTTGCGCAAGAGCGTGCGTGCCCGGGTCGAGTGGGACTTGAGCTGATCCAGCCCCCGGCGGATGGTGGAGGCGATCGAGTGCTTGTCTTTACTTTGCAAAATCGATCTGTTTACACGCCCGATTCCTATTGGGCGATCAAGTTTAATACGATGCTTTCAAAAAATCCGTCGAAACGACCATTGAGCGCGAGGTAGGCGAGGTAGCCATTGCCCCCCATGCCGAGCACGAATGCGATGAGCATGGTGCTCATGCTTTGAGAGATGGTAGCGAGAAAGATGCCGACACCCGCAGCCGCAGCCACGCCCATGAGTAGAGGGTCGCCCAGTGCCCAGCCTACATAAACCCCGAAGCCGAGTGTCAGCATGGCGCGTCCACGAGCCAGTGGGAAGACTTCTGTCACGGATAAGATCAGCAGCACGCCGATGATCAGGTCGAAGACGCCGATCAGAACGGTCGGGTAGTTGAAAATCGTGGCGAAACTGCCAGAATTGGAGGCCCCTTGGAGTTGCGGGACGAGTGGCAGCACCATGAAGAGCGCCGAGAAGATCATCATCAGCCCCAGTCCAGTCGCCGAAATGTTGGCCGCACGGTTGAAGCTTTTTTTCTGACGCGTCAGCTTACGCTTTTCATCGGTATTGCCCTCGGCGGCGGCGAGCATGGACTCGACATCGAGTCCTTTGGGGCTGGCTTCTTCGCTCTCGGGCTTTTCCGCGTTGTGGATTTTCAAGGCGAGCTTCTCTCTTTCGGGAAAAACCTGTGCCCTGAGTTCGTCGTTGAGGGCAAGTGGGATCCACTCCTCTTTGTCTTCGTCGTAATAAAGCGTGTTCGGATTGATCTGACCGGCTTCGGCAAGTGTGAGCAACTTCGAAATGTCGAAGGGGCCGCGGGACTCGTCTTGCTCGGGGGTGCGTATGTAATAGTCGGACATGTTTTGTTTTTTGATAATCGACGTTTGTGCTTGAGATTAGGCCAATGTCTTTGCACTTCAGCAAGCGCAAAGAAAGTTGCGCCTGCGTCGGTTGATCAGCTACGGGCTTTCTTGGATGAAAATCCGTATAACGTCGTATCGGTCTAACGTCTTTTTGAAAAAAAGGGATATTTTCCCCGATTTGGCTGGATTGGCTCAGTATTCGCTGACTCATTAACCCTGTGAGAATCCTAATACTAACGTCTGTCTATCCTCCATTGGAGCATAGCGGGCACGACGAACGCTGTCGCCAGACCGTGCAGGCACTCGCGCGCTTGGGGCATCAGCTGCAGGTTCTCACATCGGATCACCGCCTGCCGCCCATGGGATTCGCCGGGGAGAAAGGCGTCTTTCGTGAGTTACGCCTCTATCCCGAGTCTCTGGAAGACTCACTGCTCGGCAATTCCTACGGCGCGACCTATGCGCACGAACGCTATAATGCCGAATCGCTGGAGTATCGCTTTCGTCGCTTCAAGCCGGACGCGGTTTATGTTTGGAATATGAACGGCCTGTCCAAGTCATTACTCTTTCGTTTGCAGAATAAAGGGAGGCGAGTGGTTTACGATCTTCACTCGGACTGGCTACTGCCTGAGTCTTTTAACCGCGATCCGTGGTATCGCTGGTGGTTCGATAACAGCAGTGTGCGCTCGAAGCTCTACCGCATTCTCATCCGTAGCATCGGGCGTGCGCGTCGAGTGATGGGCATGTTGCCCATCGGCCCAGCGAAAAACCTACGTCTAGCAGGCAGCTACGTAGTCAGCGAGTGGCTGCGCCAGCACCTCAGCGATGCGGGGCTGCCGCAGGTCGATAAACTCCCCGTTATCTATCCGGCGCTCGATACGAGTAAAATAACGCCGAAGATTTCTTACCAAAAGCGTAGCCATTTCGTTTGGGCAGGGCGCTTGAACAAAGCAAAAGGTTCCGATATCGCGGTCGATGCGGTGGGTATTCTCAAAGAGCGAGGGATCCAAGTGTCACTCGATCTGTATGGCATGGGTGAGCCCAGCGCGCGCAAAGCTAAGCGCGAGCGTATCGAAGACGCAGGCTTGATCGAACAAATTAAAATGCGCGGCATTCGCCGCGGTGAGCTGGCGCAGTTCTACCAGAAATACGATGCCTTGCTCTATACCAACAGTCAGGGAGAACCCTTTTCCATGACCGTGCTCGAAGCCATGCAGTCGCAGCTGCCTTGTCTCGTGGCGAATCTCGGCGGTAACCAAGAGATCCTAGAGCATGGTAAGAACGCGCTCCTCTTCGGCGCGGGCAGCGCGCAGGCCTTGGCAGATGCAATGGTGAGTTTCCTACAACGCGACGATGGTGGTCGGGCGCTCGCCGGGCACTCGATTCAGCAGTTGCAAGTCGTGCATTCAGTCGACACATTTTGTCAACAAATCGAACCTCTCTTGGCTTCTGCCAAGTAAGGATTAGAGTTTTTTACTATTAGCAAAATGTCTGAAGCCCCACATCTTGATCACGTCGTATATGACGAAACCTCCCCAATTATGGATCGTGAGCAAATTGATATGCTCTTGATGAGCGATGAGGGCGACCCCGATACATCACTTGCTCGCGAGTTATTCGATCTTTTTGCGAGTGAAAGTGCCACTAAGCTCGAAGCCTTGCCTGAAGTCTGCGCCCAGGGCGACGTCCAGCAACTGCGTAATATTGTGCACTTCATCGCAGGTAGCGCGGGTAATTTGGGGCTGGCTCGCCTGGCAGCCTTCTACCGCGCCATTGAGTGCGCGATCGACCAGCAGCAACTGACTGATATTTCAACGGTCGAGCCGCTCGTTCGGTGTGAGTTCGAACTCGCCCGCGAGGCCTTCCGCGCAGACTTTAACTTGTAACTTCACTTCGTGTCCGGCGTCTCTTGTTCGAAACCGTGGATGTGCTCCGTCTCTTCCGGAGTCGTTATGACTTTGAAAATACACCATATTAGAAGTGCGCTGACGGTGCCAACGGAGAGTATCATTATAAACCAGCCTGCTGTCGTCATCGTTTATTTCTCCTTTTTGAATTTCTTATAGTCGGGGTTGATCGCTGTGATAATGACGAAGAGCGCTGCGACCAGTGCGATCAGCCCCACGCTCAGTCGGGCAACTGTGTTCGGCTCGATAAATAGATCAACAATGTAGCCACTATATTCGGCTTCACCCGTGCCGAAATTCATACCAAAGACTTTCGCAGCGACCCAAAGCCCGAATATGATCAGAAGAAAAAGAGGGCTGACATACTTCATCACGAATTTGAAAAAACGGGGTATTCGAATGGCCGCCCCTTCGTGCGCTAGTTTGAAGCCCTTTTCTACGCCGAGTATCCAGCTGAAGATAATAATTTGAATCGTCGCGAGCACGAAGATGAGAAATGTGCCCACCCAGAAGTCCATCGTGTCGAGCGCCTTCACATCCTTACTAAAATAGACCACGAAGCCGCAGCCGATCGCCGTGATTAGTCCGAGTAGAGCGACGGATTGCTTTCGGTTGATTTTCATCGCTTCTTCGAGGAAGGCGATGCCCGGTTGCAGCATCGAGAGCGAGCTCGTGACTGCCGCGAGGAAGAGTAGGAAGAAAAACAAAAAGCCGAACAGCTCTCCGAAGGCCATATTAGCAAACACCATCGGTAGCACATTAAAGCCCAGCCCAAAGGTGCCCATTCCCGCCACCCCGGCCACCCCGAGGAAAGTCACCGCGGCGGGCAGGGTGATCAGCCCGCCTAGCGCGACTTCGCAAAATTCATTGGCACTCGTCGCCGCCAGTCCGCTTAGCACCACATCGTCCTTTTTTGACATGTAACTGGAGTAGGTGATGATGACGCCAAACCCCACCGACAGCGAAAAGAAAATCTGCCCCGCCGCCGCCAGCCAGAGTTGAGGGTTCAACAACTGCTCGCTCATCGCGATCCGACGCACGCGCATCGTCACATCACTCTCGGCGGCAGCCGTCACGGAGGCGAGTCGATCTTTGTCCACGACTTCACGCTCCACGACCCATTCGCCCGCCTCGTCTTTTAGTTCGACCACGTGCTTGACCGGGTTCCACATGAAACCTAGCCCATTACTCACATTGCGCGCAGGGTGTTCCGCGTCCGGCGTGCCGAGTGTGAGCACGCGAATTAAAATAATAAATGCGATCACGATGAGTGTCGGCATGGCATATTTGCAGAAAAGCTCGATCCCCTTCGAGATGCCTCGGTAGATCAAAACGAAGTTTAGAACGAAAACCAACAGCAGGTAGAACCCTACCTGCGTGAGCCCAAACCCGAGCGCACTGCCATCTGCACCGATTCCGATAAAGCTGCCCCAGAAATCGCCCGATTCTTTGACGGTGCTGAAATCCATGTTCCCTGCCAGGAAGTTGACTGCATAGCCTAAACACCACGCTTCGATATACACATAGTACATGTAGATGATCACTGGCACCAGCACTCCGATGACCCCGAGGTACTTAAACGCCGGTTTACGCGTGATATAGTTGAAGATGCCGGGGCATGAGTTAAAGCCAGCTTGCCCACCGTGGCGCCCCATAATCCATTCTGCCCAGCAGATTGGCAGGCCGATCAATAGAAAGGAGATAAAGTAGGCCAACATGAAGGCACCGCCGCCATACTCCGCCGCTTGCCCAGGAAAACGGAGAAAATTGCCCAGCCCGACCGCGCTCCCCGCTACGGCCAGAATCACGCCGAGTCGTGAGTTCCAAGATTCTTTGATCTGTTTTACCATCCTGTTGCCCATCAAACCACAGGCAAGATGCCTGTGCTACATTAAAAAAATCCCAGCTATCGGAGTGACTTTACTCTCTCGGGTCTTTTAGATCGGCGCATGTCTTTGATTGATCGCTATGTTTTTAAGGAATGGCTCGTCGGCTTTGCCCTCACCTTGGGGGTGATCGTCGGTATCCTGATTCTACAAAACATGTACGACTCACTGCCTGATTTGCTCGATACCGATGCCGGTTTTAAGCAGATACTCTTTTATTACAGCTTAGCTCTGCCGACTTATCTGCCCGCGATTTTGCCCATCGCATTACTGGTGTCGCTTCTTTTTACGCTCGGCACCTTGCACCGTAATAACGAGATCATCGCGATGCGCGCCTCGGGTGCGAGTCTCTTCCGCATCAGTCGCTCGCTGTGGGTGGCGGGCTTGCTGCTCTCTTTGCTCCTGCTCTATCTGACTGCATCGGTCATCCCCAAAGCCGTCGAGCAGTCGCGCACCTTCTTAGATAATCTCGAATTTGCAGCCGAAGAGGTCGACCGCGATGCCCGCGAGGTTGGGTTGATTTATAATCTCGGGTTTGATAACCGTAAAGACGGGCGCCTCTGGTTTATGAATCGCTTCAGCCAGCGGGCTTGGCTCGGGCTCGGTGTCAACGTGCATACTCGCGACGAGAAGGGGCAAGAGCTCAGCCGCATTTCGGCCGCTGAGGCCTATTACGACAATACGCAAGGCAATTGGGTTTTTATTGACGGGCGCGAGTTACTGCTCGATCCCGAGACGGGCGATCCGCTCCGGGCACTGCCTTTTAAAGAAAAAAAGTTCGAAGACTTCGACGAAGACCCCAGCCTTATGCTCGCGCTTCACAAAAAGCCCAAAGAACTTTCGCTCAACGAGCTGCGCCGCATCATCGACGCGCTGACGCCTGAAGAAAACCCTACCGTCCGCGCCTACATGGTGCGTTATTTCTCTCTCTTGGCTGCCCCCTTCAGTTGCCTAGTGGTGGTCGGCATCGCCGTGCCCTTTGCTGTGGCGGGCGTCCGCACCAATCCTATGATCGGCATCTCCAAAGCAATGGGCTTCTTTGCTATCTTCTACGTCTTAATCAGTGTCGCCTCCATCATGGGCGAGCGCCAATTCATCCCCGCCATCCTCGCCGCGTGGATACCGAACCTCGTCATGCTCGCTATGTCGGTTCGCCTCTTCGCAAAGGCTCGGTAAAGTAGAAGCGACACTCCTGTCGCTTTTAAGGCATCACGAAAGCGACAGTGTCGCTTCTACGAACCTTCCCACATGGAAAATCAATCAACTCTCAAATTATCGGCTGCCCCGTCGCGCCTCGGTCATCCATGGGTCTCGCTGGCGGAACTCTCCGGCGAGCTGCCCGACGCCCCCTGCGTGGCCACTTTGCTCGATGCCTGCGGGCAACCGCTCGGCAGTGGCCTTTTCGATCCTAAAAATTCGGCCGCCGCGTGGCGTCGTTTCAGCCACGCCGAAGGCGCAAACTTCGACGGTGCTTATATTAGCAGCGCGATCAACGACGCGCTCAGCCGCCGCAGCGATGATCATTGCCAGCGCCTCATCTGCGCCGATGCCGACTACCTGCCGGGACTCGAAGTGGAACTCTACGAGGGGGTCGTCACCGTCGCCTCGACGCACGCCATCATCGATGCCGCCATGGAAGAAATTGTCGAGTGCCTCAAAGAAGTCTGCGAACCGAAAGAGATCGTCTTTCTAAACGAAGGCCCCATACGCATCGCACTTGGCCTCGAAGGTTCCAATTACACGCTGAGCGGACAAAATCTAAAAGCTCGCTGGATCGAGATCGATGGTATCGCCTATCGCCTCGATCTGCTCAACGCCGAGAAGCCACGCTTCTTTCTCGACCAGCGCGAGCAGCATGCACTGGTGGGTAGTCTCTGCCAGGGACGCACTGTCCTCGATGGCTATGCACACAGCGGCGCCTTTGCCCTGCAAGCCGCCCGCGCCGGAGCCGAGCATGTTGTCGCTGTTGATACCTCCGACGCCTGCCTCAAAGCAATCGGAGCACACGCCCAGAAAAACAACTGTTTCGTCGAAACAATTGAGGCCGATGTCGCTGCTTTCTTAGCCGAGCGCACCGTTGGCGACCTCGACGCCATCATCCTCGACCCGCCGCATACCGAAACGTTCGATGTCGCCGCGGTCGCAACCCTTCACACCAGTGCTTTCGCCTGCCTGCCTGAAGGCGGCCTGCTGGCCACCTACTGCCGCTCGACCACCACCACAGCCGCCGAGTTCGAGGACGCCGTCGCTGGCGCCGCCACCGCCGCGGGTCGCGAAGCTCGCATCTTCGCCCGCACCGCGCAGCCCTTCGACTTCCCCGTGTTACTTAATTTCCCCGCAAGCCGTTACCTCAAAGGGCTGATTCTACAGGTTGAGTAATTACGAGCACCAATCGTCACACAAAAAAGGCCACTCCGTAGAGTGGCCTTTCAGAAAGTGAATCAAGCGAAGTTAAATGACTAAGCTGAACGACGGCGTAGCATCACAAACCCAAGAGCGCAGAAGCCAGCGAGGAGCGCGTAAGTGCCGGGCTCGGGAACGACGGTGAATGTGATGCTTTCTAAATAGTAAGTTCCGGAGACATTTTCGATTTTAAATGCGTCTTCTGCAGTCACGGCTATACTTGCTGTGACAGCATTTGTATTGGCAAAGCTTGTAGATCCTATTGTTTCTCCGTCTTCGAATGTGCCAATTGTAGTGGCTCCAGATGAAATGGTGACGCTGTCGCTACCAATGGAGGTGAAGCCGCCGAAGTCAAGTCCAGTGACAATGATGTTCTTGCTGAATGCAAAAATGGTTCCTTCACCTAAAGCGTCGTAACCATTGCTGCCGTCTTGTAAGCCACTTCCTGTGACGTTGAGATCGTCAATTAGTGTTGTAGCTGTTCCAGTTAGTGTGCCAATTCCTCCTCCGATGCCAGTGATCTGGAAGCCAGCGCTAGTTAGTTCATCAAAACGGTCTCCAGTGAAGTCGTCGAGTGCACCGGTTCCAGTTTCTGTCAGGACAAGAGTGCCGCCAGTTACTGTGTTATTCTTGAAGTCAAAGGTCACAGATTGCGCGGAAGCGGAATAAGCAAAGCAACTGATCGCTGCGGCGGTGAGGAGTGTCTGGGTCAATTTCATATTTTAGTCTCGTTGAGTGATTAAAACGTATCCATGCAGGATTGGTACCAGGTGGCAACAGCTGAATAATATATCCCCAATGTTCCGATTTAACTGTCGAATTGCCACGATCCGGTGAACTTTGCAGTCTTCTAAATCAGCCCAAGCACCATTTTGCCCTCTTCAGTAATCATATCTTGGTTCCAGGGTGGATCCCATGTGATATTGACCTCGGCTTCGCTTACGCCGGGCACGCGTTCGAGTTGGCCTTTGGCGTCTTCAGCGATCGCGGGCCCCATCCCGCAGCCGGGTGCCGTCAAGGTCATGTCCATATCGATCTTGTGGCCGCCTTCGAGGCGTTCCTTCGTTTCGAGCGAATATACGAGGCCGAGATCGACAATGTTGACGGGGATTTCGGGGTCGAAGACCTTTTTTAGTGCGTCCCAGAGTGCGTCTTGCTCGGGCGGGCCGTCGTGGTCGTCGTCGGCTTGCGCCGCTTCGGTCACGTCCTCGCCGAGCGCGTCGCCGTCGGCACCTTTGATCCGGAACATGCCGTTGTGCGTCATCACGGTAAAGTTACCGCCGAGGCGGTGCGTGATCGTCACGCTTTCGCCCTCTGGCAAGCTCATGGGCGTGCCTTGGGGGATGAGAGTGACCTCGACTTCGCGAGTGAGTGTGCGTTGTTCGTCCATTTAGGAAGTGAAAGTGAAAGTGAAAGTGAAAGTGAAAGTGGAGGGCGATGCTCCGTCATCGCCGAGCTGTGAAAGGGCGGCAACGACGGAGCGTTGCCCTCCAGTTACTTAAGTTTCGATTCGAATTTATTATGAATCAAATGGCGGAGGTTGTCCGCGAGCTCGTCGCTGTCGATCTTTTCGATCACTTCTTCGAAGAAGCCAAATACCATTAATTGCATAGCGACGCGGCGCGAGATCCCGCGCTGCATCATGTAGAAGAGTTCTTCCTTATCGACGTTGCCGGTGGTGGCACCGTGGGAGCAGCGCACATCGTTGGCCAAAATCTCAAGACCAGGCAGAGCGTTGGCCTCTGCGGTGGGATCCAGTAGCAAGTTGCGGTTAGTCTGATAAGCGTCGGTCTGCTGCGCCCCTTCGGCCACTTTAATTAGCCCAGAGAAGATCGTACGGCTGTTGTCGAGCAGCGCGTTCTTATACAGCAGATCGGAAACGGAGTTGGGCGCGTTGTGTGTCTGATAGGTGCGCTGGTCAAACTCCTGTGTCTCTTCGGCCACCGTGAGCGAATACATTTTCACGTCCGCTCCCGCCCCTTCGATCCGGGTCTGGCTTTCGAAGCGAGCACGCTCGGCGCCGATGTTCACCGCGACATTTTGCACCTGTGCATCGCGCTCGGCAATCGTGGTGTCGAGCTGGAAGGATACCGTCTTCTCGTTCCAGTCCTGCACCACCTTGCGGAAGACGTGGGCATTGGCACCCGCGTAGATGTTGGAGACGGAGATGTTGAGGGCTTCGTTTTCCTTGGTTTCGGAGAAGAAGATGTCCACCACGGAGATCTTCGAGTTGTCCTCGGCGATGATCAGCGTGTGCGGGAAGACCGCCGCGTGGGCACCACTGGTCCAGTAGTAGTTGACGAATGGCTCTGCGATTTCGACGCCCTTGGGCACATAGAGCACGGAGCCGGCCTTGACGGTGGCGGCGTGCAAGCCGAAAAACTTTTGTGAACCGAGCTCGGTCGATTCTTGCAGGAAGTATTTCTCCATCAGCTCTGGGTGCTGCTCGATCGCTTCGGCCAGTGGCAAATAGATCACGCCTTGATCGGCCAGTTCTTGGCTCACGCCTTCGAAATTAGCGGGGGTGTCGTCCACATACACGCTGCGTCCCGCACGGGCAGTGACTAGGTCGGAACGCTCGGTTAAAGCGTCGAGTATAGTCGTGGCGGGTGCACTGACGGGGTTGAAGCCGTCGATGCTCAGCTTGCCGACACTGGCGAAGCGCCAAGTTTCGTCGCGTGCCGTCGGCATGGCGAGGTTCTTGAACTGATCCAGCCCCTCGGCGCGGCGCTTAGCCAGCCAACTCGACTCGTTGGCGGTAAGGTGTTCAATCGGTGTTTCCAAAGTGCTATTCATTTTTAGTTTAAAGTTGAGCGTTCAATGCTTCCGAGTCCCGCTTAAGCAGGGTTCAGTGTTCGTCGGGTTTACCCGACAGAGCCTTCCATTTCCATGTCGATGAGGCGCTTCAGTTCGACGGAGTATTCCATCGGGAAGGCTTTCATTAGTTCGTTGACGAATCCGTTCACCGCGAGACTCATGGCTTCGCCCTCAGACAGGCCGCGCTGCATCATGTAGAAGATTTGCTCGGCACTGACTTTAGAGACGCTGGCCTCGTGCTGCACAGTGTTGTTCAGCCCGCGCGTCGTGATCGCGGGGTAGGTGTCGGTCCGGCTGTTGGTGCTGATCAAAAGGGCGTCGCACTCAGTATTGTTTTTACAATTCTTGAGGTGCTTCGGCATGTGGACTTGCCCGCGGTAGGTGGAGCGGCCTTTGCCGATCGAGATCGACTTGGAGATGATGTTACTCGTGGTGTTGTCCGCCAAGTGCATCATTTTAGCGCCGGTGTCCTGGTGCTGGCCATCGTTGGCCAGGGCGATGGAGAGCACTTCGCCGCGCGCGCCTTTGCCCTTGAGGACGACCCCAGGATACTTTATCGTCAGACGCGAGCCGATGTTGCAGTCGATCCACTTCACCTCGGCACCTTCGTCGGCCATGCCGCGCTTAGTCACCAAGTTAAACACGTTCGACGACCAGTTTTGAACCGTGATGTATTGGATCTTCGCGTTCTTTAGCGCCACAAGTTCGACCACCGCACTGTGGAGCGTCGCGGTTTCAAACTTCGGCGCGGTGCAGCCTTCCATGTAAGTGATCTCGGAGCCTTCGTCGGCGATGATGAGCGTGCGCTCGAACTGGCCGAAGTTTTCTGCGTTGATCCGGAAGTAGGCTTGCAGTGGCTGCTTCAGCTTGACGCCCTTGGGCACGTAGATAAAGCTGCCGCCGGAGAAGGTCGCGCTGTTCAGTGCGGAGAATTTGTTGTCCGCCGTCGGGATGACCTTACCGAAGTAAGGTTTGAAAATTTCCGGATACTTGGCCAAACCTTCGGACGAACCAACGAAGATAACGCCCTCTTTTTCGAGGTCTTCCTTCATGTGAGAGTAGGAGGCCTCCGAGTCGAACTGTGCTTCCACACCCGCGAGGAACTTACGCTCTTGCTCGGGAATGCCGAGGCGTTCGAAAGTTTCCTTCACATCGTCGGGCACATCATCCCAAGAGCGGGCGGGCACTTGACCTTTGGAAAGGTAGTAGCGGATTTTATCGAAGTGAATGTTTTCCAGATCCTTGTCCGCCCAGTTGGTGGGCATGGGCTTCTTGTTGAAAACTTCGAGTGCCTTGAGGCGGAAGTCGAGAATCCATGGGTCTTCGTTTTTGACTTTGGAAATGTATCTGACGGTGTCCTCATTGAGGCCGACGCCGGCATCGAATTCGTAGTTTTCAGGATACTTAAAGTTTCCCTTCTCGGTATCGACGTGAATGGCTTCTTCTTGTAATTCTAAGTTGCTCATAATTTGGCTTGGTTGGATTTTTGGTTATTGGGCTTATTGGGTCGGTGGGTCGTTTACGCGGGTGCACCGACGAACTCTTCTTCCACCCAGTCGTAGCCTTTGGTTTCTAGCTCCTTGGCGAGTTCTTTATCGCCACTGTGGACGATGTGGCCGTCGAACATAACATGGACGACGTCTGGCACGATATAGTCGAGCAGGCGCTGGTAGTGAGTGATGATGAGGAAGCCGCGCTCATCGCTGCGCATGAGGTTGACGCCCTCAGAGACGATGCGGAGTGCGTCGATGTCGAGGCCGGAGTCGGTCTCATCCATCACGCAATACTGGGGGGCGAGCATGGCCATTTGTAGGATTTCGCAGCGCTTCTTCTCACCGCCGGAGAAGCCTTCGTTGAGTGAGCGGGCAGTGAACTTGCGGTCGATCTTGAGCGAGTCCATCTTAGCGTAGAGCTCTTTGTAGTATTCGACCGCGTTGATCTCTTCGCCCTCAGGGAGGTGGGCTTGGCGAGCAGCACGGATGAAATTAGCGATGGAGACGCCAGGTATTTCCATCGGATACTGAAAGGCGAGGAAGAGGCCTGCGTGCGAGATTTCGTCAGCTTCTTTGCCGAGGATGCTCTCACCATCAAGGAGGATCTCGCCGCTTTCGACCGTGTAGTCTTCGTGCCCGGCCATGACCTTCGCCAAGGTGCTCTTACCGGTGCCGTTCGGGCCCATGAGTGCGTGCACTTCGCCTTTCGGGATGGTCAGGCTGAAGTCTTTGAGGATGGCTTGGCCATCGATAGAGACATTGAGATTTTTGATTTCGAGTGTGTTCATAGTATTCAATTTAGAATTAGGAGTTAAGAATTTGATTAGTTGGATGAAGTTCTTTTGGCAGGGGATGCGTAGTCGTTTCGTTTTTTCCAAATTTCAGCTTTTCAATCAGTCGTGGCAGTGGTTGCATTTACCGTCGTAGGCGATGTCGATGTGCTGGGCGGAAAACCCCTCGGGTAGAGTGTTCGTGAGCTCGGCGATCAGTTCATCGGACAGGTCGATATCGATGATTTCGCCGCTTTCGCGGCAGTAAAAGTGTGCGTGCTGCGTTAAATTGGGGCAGTAGCGGGTCGGTTCACGCTCAAAGTTGACTTGGCGGATGAGCTTCGTTTCGACCAGTGTTTCGAGGCAATTATAGACCGTTGCCAGCGAAATGGTCGGCATATCTGAGCGGGCACGTGCGAACACCTCATCCGCTGTCGGGTGGTCGCGTTTCTCCAGAAGCAAGGCATAGACATGCTCGCGCTGTTTGGTCGCACGTTGGCCACTGCATTCTAAAGCATTGTCTAGCAGCTCTTTATATTGTGGTTCTAATAGCATGGTGAATGGTAGTAAGTAGAATGATTCTAAGTATCATAGATAATGAGACTTAGTAGCAATAAAGCCCGTATTTAGCTTAATTCAAGCCATAATTGGAATAATTCTAAATTTTATCAGTATTTCTGCTAGGGTGAATCGATTTGCAGCGCAGCTAAATAGGCTAATCCGCAATCCATCGCCCCCCAATAAATACGCAGGGTATTTATTGGGGGGCGGCACGACGCCTAAGATTGGCCGTAAACGTTTTTCTTTAAATCGCGCAAAACGTGTAAATCGCCCCAGAGCTTGGGGGGGAGGGGCTTTCCCGCCGCTTTTCTATTAGAGCCAAAGGAGGCACGGTTTTTGTGGAAAATGCTCTCAACGAATGCTTTAGAGCCAATTGCAGTGCCATCGGCAAAATAGCGGACGCGCATCCTAAACAATGCTGCGGGTGCTGCGTAGCCTTCATTTTTAATAATCTCCGCAAGCGCTTCCGGAGAGATGGTTCCTTTATCCTTATTGGTGGAGCCTTTGCTAGTGTAGCCTTTTCCAAATAAAATTAGACGGTAAGATGCGATGCTCTCTTTGAAATCAGACTTATTTGAGAAAAGATGACTAATCGCATCTTTTTGTTGAGAGAGCCCTGCCATCGCAGCGGCATATCCGCACCAACGATAGTCTTTGGGGTCGCTAACGAGCTCTGCTCGAACGGGATTTAAATCAATATAGGCAGCCACTCTTGTCAGACTCTCGGGGGCATTTTCAACAATTAGGCTCTTGTAGCGTGATGCCCAGATGGTGCCTTGGTTTTCGTGTTTGTGGTTGTACCAGAGGGTGAACCGTTGTTTGAGTTCACGCATGAAAGCGGAAAGGTCACCCATGCGGGAAATTATACGTTGGCGAGCGACCTCCGCCTCCGAACCACCTGCACTCAAGATGGATTCCAGTTCTTTCAGCGAGTAAGTCGACTGAGGGACTTTATCGTCGCCATAATAATTCTGATAGCGCTTCAGGAGCTCCTGGTCGGGCAGCGAATCGATCGGGGAAATACGAGCTAATAGGTGCACATGATTCGACATGATACAGTAGCCCAGAATTTCAATTCCAGCAAAGCGTGCTTGTTGCAAGAGCAGTCGGACAAAAACCTCCTTTTCCTTTTCCCCAAATAGATAAGCCTGACAAGCCGTCCGGCATATTAGATGATAAACCGTAGTGGTATCGGAGATTATGATGCGTCGGCGATTCATTCAAGCACCTTAAGATTTGATTCACTTAAAGTCAACAATAAATACGCAGGGTATTTATTGTTAACTCGCCTGTGAGCGATCGGTTATGATTTTGAGATGTTTGATCTCCTACGGGCGCATGTGCTTGTTGCGGCTTAAAGCTCGCGAAACGCTTTTGCGTCGATCCAGCCGGTGATGTCGGCTTCGGTTTTGATTTTTAGAAATTGGTTGTGCTGATCGAGGATGCGTGCGCGTTCGCCGGGGCGTGCGACGCCAGCTTCGGGTGCAGCGCTTGCGGGGGCATAGTGGAGCGCGACGGCTTCGTTCGAAACGATGACCCCAGAGGCTTGCTGCGTGTGTCGAATAAACAGAGCGGCACTGCTTAGGGCGAGTGCGATCGCAGTGAAGCTGATGGAGAGTTTTAAAACGATTGGCCGTCTGAAGCCTCCAATACGTGGTAGTAAAATGGCCGCCACCAGGATCCAAAAGCCTGCGCAGGCGATCCAGATCCATGTTCGTTGGGATAGGAGGCTTGCGGCGCTTTGCCACCATGTGGTGGGGAGTTTGTAGAGCCCGAGTTGCTGGCGGAGGGCCCCGAGCTTGTAGAGGTAGCTTTGGTTTGTGGGGGCAAGTCGGACCGCGCGTTCGAGCTGCCAGACTGCCTCGGCGGGTTTGCCTTGTTGGAAGAGACTGAGCGCTAGGTTGTGGTGCGCTGCTGCGCTTTCGCTGTTTTCGAGGCTGCGCTCAAAGGCGGCTGCCGATTCGGCGTATTTGGATGCGTGATACGCTTCGAGGCCATCCTCGAAGTCGTTGGCGTTGGCTGGCGTGAAGCTGACGATGCCTAGAGCAATGATCCATGTGGTTTTTCTAATGACTAAGAGTTTTTGCGTGAAGAAGTTCATATTGCTTTCAAGATCCTTTCCAGCTGTGACTTGGCGGTGGAGAGATCGCTGCGGGCGGTGTTGCCGGCGAAGCGGTGCGCGTCGGCAGTCTCGAAGAGCTCGCGAGTCTGGGCGATGGTCTCGTCGGCGATGTTTTCGCGTTTCAGCGCAGCGGTCAGTTCGTTGATATTCGCGGTGCGGTAGTTATGTTGTGTGCGGCAGGTCGCTGCGAGGCGCACGGCGTTTTGGGCGTGGGCGTAGAAGCTATCGGCATCCTTCGCTTGTTGCGCGGACTTTGTGATTGAACGCAGTTCTTGTTTGGCCGCGTGCTGATCGGCGTAGGCCGCGTCTTCTTTGAGCCGCCGTTTGCGCCGTAGCCACAGGCAGGCAATGATCAGCGTCAGCGCGATGGCAGTGTTGATGATCCAGATTGGGGTCTTCTTGAGGTGCGCCGAGTTTAGTCGTTTGCTAGGTTTTGGCCGGTAGTCGAGGGTGAGCAGGGCGTCCTCCATGCTAAGTTCTTTTTGCAAGGGGATGGCTGCTGTTGTTTGGGCGGGGGCTTGTATGTTGGGTGCAGGTGTCAAAGCAGTTGGCTTGTCGGAAGGACTGACCTTGATCGGGATCGACGGAGAGCTGAGCTCGGTGTAGCGTTTGGCTTCGGAATCGAAATAGGCGAAGCGTATTGAGGGGATTTCGATGGTTCCGGCCTTGTTGGGAATCATGACGTAGTCGAAACGTTTGGTGCCGCGTAAAGTGTTGTTCGCAGAGCGAGGTTGGAATTTAGACTCTGGGTCGTATGTGCGCCAATCGCTAGTCTCGGAAATCGCGGGGCCGTTGATGCGCTCGAAGTTACCTGTGCCGGAAATCTCGATGGAAAGCATGATCGGCTCCCCAGCTTGGGTGCTTTCGCGGTCGGTGTAGACTTGCATACTGAAATCACCGATTGCGCCAGTGAAACTATCGGGCTGGTTGCTCGGGGGTAAGGGGAGGACTTCGACCTGGGTCGGTTCGGTGTAAACGGTGAAGCGCTCGGATTGCCCGAAGAAATTGTCGAAAATACTGCTGCCGAAGCCGCGACCGCCAAATGGATCGCGGCGATTGTTCTGGCTCGGGACACTTGCGGAGACGGTGAACTGAAAATTCAGATCCTGCTGGCCGGTTTGAATCGGGGTAATGGTGAGCGGCCAAGTGAGTACTCGGTAACGACGGCCTGTGACAATTTCGGTCGTCTCTTGGCTGTCGGGGAGTTCACTGACCGTGAAGCCGTCCGCGCTGCGGTCGAAGCTGTTGAGGCCCGTGAGGCGGACGTTTTCCGAGATGTAGAGCTTGAGCTGAATCGGTGTGGTTTGCCCGACGTAGAGTTGGTCGGGGGTGTCCGATTTTAGGAAAATCAGTTCGTCGGTTGTTGGGCCTGCATCGGCGGGGCGTTCGACTGCTTCGAGGGTGGCTGCTGGCGCGCGGTAGGTTTGCCCTTTGTATTGGAAGACGTAGCTCGGGATTGTAAATTTGCCTACGCGGGGAGGCTTTGAATCGATGATGAGTTGCTGTGTGACGCTGTATTCGGCGGTGCCGTTGATGATACTGGTCTGTTGACTGGTTGAGGTGCGGCCATTACTGAGTTCGAGGCCTCCGGATTGTGGAATCGGCAGGCTGGTGACGCGTTCGACCTCGGGCTTTTTGCTGCTGTCGGTCTCTTTGATCTCGACGACGTACTGCGACTTATCGCCCATCGCGATGCGCGGTGGATTGAAGATGGCGGTCACGTTGATCTCCGCCGAGGCGGAAAGTGCCAGCAGGGAGAGACAGAGTGAAATGTGTAACTTTAGTCGATACATAGCTAAAAGATTACCAGTCGCGGAGGTCACGTTGGCGTCCGCGGCGGGATTGGTCGATGAAGGGAAGAAGGGTTTCTTTGCCTCGGAGGGAGTCAAGTAGGGCTTCGGCTTCGGCTTCGGTCATGCCTTCGACCGGTTCGCCGATTGCGCCGCCGCCAGCAGCGCTTTGGCCTTCTTTGGAGGCTTCGCCATTGGTCGGTTCGGGCATGCCAGCTTGTTGACCTTCTTTGGCGGCGTCTTGGCTTTCTTCGCCGGGCTGTGGCTGAGGGATGTCGTCGACGGGGTCTTGGGTGGATTTTTGTTCAGCGCTTTGTGAGGGATTGCCTTTGGAGTCGGAGTCTTCGCCTTCTGAGTCATCTTGCGCTGGCTGCGGCTCTTCAGGGTTTTGGTCGCCCGCTTCGCCTTGCTCACTTTGTTGGTCTTGCTGATTTTGCTGCGATTGGTCTCCTTGCTTGTCTTGCTGCGACTGGTCGCCTTGTTGATTTTGGTCGGTATCTTGGTTCTCTTCGGACTGCCCGTCTTTTTGGTCGGAGTTTTCGGAGTCTTGTGACTGGTCTTGTGACTGGTCTTGCTGCTGTTGGTCTTGTTTCTTCTGGTCTTCGATTAGCTTTTCAATCGCTTCACGAACGGCTGTCACTTGTTCAAGGTCTTGCTGGATGGACGTGTCGCTGGGGTCGATTTCCTGGGCAGAATGGTAAAACGTTTCCGCTTTTTTGATTTGTTCGAGGGCGGTTTGTGGGTCGCCCGATTCGTAGGTGCTACGGCCTTGTTGGTAGGTGGCGTAGCCCATGTTGTAGAGGGCGTCGCGTTGTAGGCTGAAGTCGTCGGTTTGTGAGAGTGCTGATTCGTAGCCTTGGATTGCGGTTTCGTAGTCGCTTGAGCTGAGTGCTTGGTAGGCTGCGTTATAGCTACTGCGGGCGTCGCTTGGAGTTTCTGTTTGGGTTTGAGTGTCGCTTGAAGCCTCTGTTTGCGCTTGAGCATCTGTTGGGCTGACGATAAATGCGGCCAGTACTAGTAAGCTTGCGTGGATCATTGCGCTGCGTCGGCGGCGTATTAGAATTTCCAATACGAGGAGGATCATTGCGGCAGAAAGTGCCCATTGGAAACGCTCAATATGGATCTCTTGCAGTTCTGATGCGCGCTCTTCGCGGGGGAGGGTTGCGATGACGGAACGGTAGAGCTGATCGAGTGATTCGTTACTGAGACGACTATAGCTACCGCCGGTGGCTTGTGCGATCTGTTGCAGTGTGGTTTCGTCGAGTTGGCTGCGCACGGGTTGGCCTTCGGCATCGCGGACGAATTCCTCGATGCCTTGTTCATTGCTGATTTTCAGATATTCGCCTTCGGGGGTGCCGATGCCGATGGCGAAGATTTGGATGCCATCTTCGCGGGCGGCTTTAGCGGCCTTGACTGCGTTGCCGCCGAGGTCTTCACCGTCAGTCAGCAGGACGACGACTTTGACGTTGCTCTCGGTGGGGAAGGCTTTGGCGGCTTCTTTAATCGCGTTACCCAAATCGCTGCCGCCACTGGTCATAATACCGGGGTCAATTGCATCGAGACTTTCGCGGAAGGCGGAGTAGTCGAGAGTGGGCGGTGTCTGCAGGAAGGCTTGTCCCGCGAAGGCGACGAGGCCGATGCGGTCGCTGTCGAGTCGTTTGATTAAATCGATGATGGCGAGCTTGGCGCGATCTAGGCGGGTGGGGCGCAGGTCGGTGGCGAGCATACTCTTCGAGCTGTCGATTACGAAGACGATGTCGAGGCCGCGAGCCTTACGCTCTGACCACTCGACGCCGAGTTGCGGACGCGCCAGTGCGATGCCGATCGCGACGACGGCAAGCAGCACGCAGCCTGCCTTGATCCATGTGCGGGTGAGGCTGGCTTTTTCGGTCAGTTGATCGAGTAAGCGACCTGCCGCGAAGCGGCTGAGCAAGGCATCGCGCCGGCGGAAACCATACGCAAGCATTGCGCCGAAGAGCAGCAGCAGAATCGGAGTCAAGGTGAGCCAGACTGGATCTTCAAAACTCATGGCAGGCGGCGGTAGCGGGTGTTGCGGAGAAGTTGTTCGACTGCAAGGAGCAGCAGGCCGAGACCAGCTGGCCAAATGAACAGTTCGGTAAAGGTGGCGTAAGAACGTAGCTCGATCTTGGTGGTTTCGAGTTCGTCAATCTCGTCATAGATACGTTCCAAATCGCCGTCTTCGGTCGCGCTGAAGAAGCGGCCTCCAGTGAGTTCGGCAATCTCAGTGAGTTCGGCTTCGTCATAGTTGGATATATCGTTGCGCCCTCGGTAAACCGGGGCACCGTCGCTGTCACGCACGACTCGACCGTTGCGGTCGGTCTCTGGGATGGGGACGCGACCCTTTTTACCTGTTGCGATGGTGTAAACTTTCACTCCTAAAGTTTTGGCGACCTCGGCCGCAGCGATGGGCGAGACGGCCCCCGCGTTGTTCTCGCCGTCGGTCAGCAGGATGACAATACGGCTGCGGGCTTCGCGGTCGCGCAGGCGGTTGACACTCGCGCCGAGTGCTGTGCCGATGGCTGTGCCGCCACCGTCGATCTCGCCAAGTTCGAGTCGTTTTAAGTTACGCTTGAGCCAGTCATGGTTGAGTGTGAGTGGGCTGACTACGTAGGCGTTGGCGGCAAAGGCGACGAGGCCGATGCGGTCATACTTGCGCTTGCCAATAAAGTCATCGACTACGCGCTTAGCCGCGTCGAGGCGGGTGACCACGTCGTCGCGCGTCGAAAGATCGAGCGCACGCATGGAGCCGGAGAGGTCGATTGTGACGACGATGTCGATGCCCTCGGCCTCGGTGCTATCGTTGGTGCGGCCAATCTGCGGGCGGGCGAGGGCAGTGATGAAAGCGGCAAGAGCGAGAAGACGCAGCCCAAAGAGAAATCGACCAGGGCGGCTATGGCGATTGCGACTGATTTCTTTGACTAGTGTGGTGCTGGAAAAGCGCACTGCCGCTTCAGGCCCCATGCGTCCCGCCCACCACGCGAGAATGGGGATGAGCAAAAGGAGGGAAAAGAAGGAAAGATCCTCGAATTGGAAGAAGCTCATGGGGTGTCTCCTTCCTTGTGTGCCAGAGCACGTGCTTGATCGATCAGCTCACGCACCGTATTCGTGATGTGGATACGCGCCTCTTGGTTGATCGCTTCGCGGGCGAATTTGATTCGGTCGAAAGCGGCGAGTGCTTCGCTCAGTTTATTTTGAAAATCGGTATCGAAGGTCGTGTTACCTTTGAGGCTACGCAGAAACTCCTCGCTGGTGCGTGCGCTGAAGCGCAGGCCGAGTCCCTCTTCGAGGTAGCGGCGGAGCGCTTGCGAACTGAGCACGGCAAAACGTTCGTCGTCTTCGGCGGTCAGTTGAGCGGCTGCTTCGAGCTCGGCGATGGCGGCTTCGTAGGGCGGGGTGGGCGGCGCAGCTTTTCGGCGGGCGCGGAGAAAAAGCCAGAGTAGCAGTCCGAGGAAGACGATCGCAAAGCCGACCGCCAGCATGATTTGCCATGGCTCGTAGGCCGGAATCTCGATGGGGCCGCGCACACGATCAAACGTCGGTCCTTCAGGGAGGGCTGGTAGCTGTGGTGTGGCTGGCATTTGTGCGAGAAAAGTCATGTTTTGGCTGGAGGGCGATGCTCCGTCATCGCCGTTCGTCAGCTTGGCTCCGTATCGGCGGCAATGACGGAGCATTGCCCTCCAGTGTTGAAGTGATCTGAAAGTTATTTGGCATTGTTTAGTGTCGGCTGGCGCGGCGGGCGAAGAGTTGCCGGAGGGCGGGGAGGTAGGGCTGGTCGGTGCGGGCTTCGATCCAGTCGAGGCCTTTGCGGCGCATGCCGGTTTGGAAAGTTTCGCGTCGTTCGCGGGCGAGCTGGGCGTAGCGTTCGCGAACATTGCGGCTGCTGGTGTCGATCTCGACCATCTCGCCGGTCTCTGCGTCTTCGAGGGTGATCAGGCCGACTTCAGGGAGTTCGTATTCGCGCGGGTCGCTCAAGGCTATACTGACAAGGTCATGCCGCTGGTGGGTGAGGGCGAGGGTGGTGAAGAGTTGTTGGTTGTCCGTTGTTGTTGGTTGTTGGTTGTTGATTGAAGCTTGTGGGGAGTCGTTGTCCAAAAAATCGGAAATAAGGAATACGACACTCTTGCGGCGTTGCACGCGGTTGAGGTAGTCGAGCGCAGCCTTGTGATTGGTTGTTCTACCCTGTGGCTCGAAGAAAAGAATGTCGCGGATGACGCGGAGGATGTGGCGGCGGCCTTTCTTTGGCGGGATGTAGTGCTCGACCTCGTCAGTATAGAGGAGGAGGCCTACCTTGTCATTATTTTGCGATGCGGAAAACGCGATAACGCTGGCGATTTCGGCGGCTCGTTCGCGCTTGCTTTGCTCGACCGAGCCGAAGATGCCGGAGGCGCTGAGGTCGATGAGGAGCATGAGTGTCAACTCTCGCTCTTCGCGGAAAACTTTAACGAAAGGGCGATCCATCTTGGCCGAGACATTCCAATCGATGGTGCGCACGTCGTCGCCAATGGTGTATTCGCGCACTTCCTCGAAGTCCATACCTCGCCCTTTGAAGGAGCTATAGTAAGCCCCCGTCACCGAATCGGTAACAAGTCGCCGCGTACGTATCTCGAGGCGACGGACTTTTTTTATAACGTCAGAAGGAGTCACAAATTGAAAAGTTAATGGAGCGCGGAAGCGCGGAAATGGTAAATTGGAATAATTTGTCCCGAAGGGATGAATGAAGTGTGTGCCCTATTGGCGCTGAATGAACAAAACGGGGAAACCGAAAACGGAAAAACTGATGAACCGTTTCTAAGGCACTGGTACGGCGTCGAAGATCGAGGTGACGAGGTCTTCGCTGCGGATCTCTTCGGCCTCAGCTTCGTAGGAGGGGATCACCCGGTGGCGGAGCACGTCCATGCCGATTTCTTTAATGTCTTGTGGAATGACGTAGGCACGGCCTTGCATGAGCGCCCATGCTTTGGCGGCGAGGGTGAGGCTGATGGTTGCGCGCGGGCTGGCGCCGAACTGTATGTATTGACTGAGTTCGAGTTTATATTGTGCGGGGTCACGGGTAGCGAGGATAAGATCGACTATGTAGTCTCGGATCTTCGGATCGACAAAGACTTCGTTGACCAAGTTGCGGGCTTCGCTGATTTCGTCGAGGGTGGTTACTGCGTTGACGCTGAGATTCGGATTGGTTGAGGACATGCGGTCGAGGATGGCGCGCTCGTCGGCCTTACTCGGGTAGCCGACTTTGAGTTTGAGCATAAAGCGATCAACCTGCGCCTCGGGCAGCGGGTAGGTGCCTTCTTGGTCGATGGGATTTTCCGTGGCCAGCACTAGGAATGGCTCTGGCAGCGGATAAGTCTTGTCGCCGATCGTGACTTGGTGCTCTTGCATGGCTTCGAGCAGCGCGCTTTGCACCTTGGCTGGGGCGCGGTTGATCTCGTCGGCTAAAATCAAGTTGGCAAAGATCGGCCCCTTGCGGGTGTGGAAGGTATTTTCCTTCGGGCTGTAGATCAGTGTACCGATTATGTCGGCGGGCAGCAGGTCGGGCGTGAACTGGATGCGCTTAAAGTGGGCCGCAGTGGCCGAGGCGAGGGTGCGGATGCTCAGCGTCTTGGCGAGCCCCGGGACGCCTTCGAGCAGGACGTGGCCATTGGCTAGTAGGCCGACCAGTAGACGGTCGACCAGATAGTGCTGGCCGACGATGACACGGCCGATCTCTTCGCGTAGTGTCGGGATCCACTGGATTGCGGTTTGGAGTTTTTCTTCGATTTCAGGTGCTTGTAAATTTTGGTTCATAGTGCTGATAGTTTTTCGCAGAAACGTTTTTGAGGCATTATCTGACAACTGAGAAAGCGATAGGTTTCATTGCAATCAGAATATTGCATTGTTCGTCCGAATGTGCCTTATTGTCTCACATGCCAGCAACTATTTTAATCGTCGATGATGAGAAAAACACCCGCGAAGGCCTCAGCCTTGCTCTGGAAGAGGAGTATGAGGTCTACATGGCCGCGGGTGCCGACGAAGCGTTTAATCTCATGGAAGCGGAAACATTCGACGTCGTGCTGACGGATTTACGTATGGCGGGCAAGTCGGGCCTCAAGGTGATCGACCGTGCTATTATGCTGACGAATCGCCCGATCTGCATTATGATGACGGCCTATGGGAACGTGGAAACCGCGGTTGAGGCCATGCGGCGCGGCGCGTTCGATTTCTTGATGAAGCCGGTGAGCCTTGAAAAGTTGGAGATATTGATCAAGCGCGCGCTGCAAAGCCGCCAACTCGAGGCAGAGAACGTCGTCCTGCACGAGCGCCTCGATAATAAATACAGCTTCGCTGGCATCGTGGGCAACTCGCTCGGTCTTACCGACGTGTTGGACAAGGTCAAACTCGTCGCGCCCTCCAAGGCCACAGTCCTGCTTGAAGGCGAGACGGGCACAGGTAAAGAGCTGATCGCTCAGGCCATACACCAAAATAGCAATCGCGCCCGGCAAGCCTTCGTGCCGATTCACTGCGCCGCGCTAGCTGCTAACTTACTGGAGAGCGAGCTCTTCGGTCATGAAAAGGGCGCTTACACTGGCGCGACCGAGCGCCGGATCGGGCGCTTCGAGGCGGCGGATGGTGGCACGCTCTTTCTAGACGAAATCGGCGAAATTGACGCATCCACTCAAGTTAAACTCCTGCGCTTCCTCGAAACTCGCAGCTTCGAGCGTCTTGGTAGCTCCAAGCCGGTCAACGTGGACGTTCGCCTCGTCTGCGCGACGAACCGCAACCTTACTGAGATGGCCAAGCACGGTGAGTTTCGCGAGGACCTGCTCTACCGACTCAACGTCGTCACGATTCACCTGCCGCCGCTGCGCGAGCGTCAAGAGGACCTTCCCGTTCTGCTCAACCACTATATTGATCAATTCGCAGAGGAAAACGAATTGCCGCCTCCCGATTTGAGCGATGGCGCCATCCAAGTGCTCCGCGCGTATCGTTGGCCCGGCAATATCCGTGAGCTGCGCAACTTCTGTGAAAACACCGTTGTGCTCAAGCGCGGTAACGAAATCACCGAATACGACCTCGATCCTAAATATCACAATCAGGCTGACGTCACAGCGGGCGAACCAGCAACGCTATCCAGCAGCCCGAGCCTCAGCAAAGAGGAAAACGAAAAGCGTCTCCTCCGTAACGCCCTGATGAAATCCAACGGCAACCGCACTCACGCCGCCGAACTGATGGGCATCAGCCGCCGCACGCTCCACCGTAAACTCATCCAGTGGCCAGAGCTCGATGTGCAGAAATAGTCTCCTCCGCTTATAGTTTGACTCTCCTAGTGTAACATCCACAAAGAGATTACATTTCTTTACAGATACCTCAGACACTCCAACGACGATTGACCATGAATTTTGGCAAAACGCTACTCCTCCTTTCCCTCACACTGATCGTTTCCGCTCAGGCCGACGAGATCCGCATCGCCGCCTCTGATCTGCTCGCCGATTATATTCAGGCTCCGCTCGATGCCTACGGCGCGGAAAACGACATGACCTTTGCCATCGATAGTATAGGCAGTCTGCCTGCGCTTGACCGTCTCCGCTCCGACGAGATCGATCTCGCCATCATTGCCGTCCCTGAGGGCAACTTAGTGCCGCGCGAAGAGTTCAACATTTACCCCTTCGCTTATGATGCTGCAGTTGTCGTGGTCAATGAAAGTAACCCCATCGACGAGATCAGCCTTGCGCACCTCGGCGGGATTTTTGGCACAAACGAAGAGTTTAACTTTAACACATGGGGCGAACTTGGACTTTCCGGTTGGGGGAGTCGTAATATCAAGCCACTCGCTGGCACGAGTGAAGAGAGTATCGCGCTCGAGCTTTTTAAATACAGCGTGTTCAAGGGTGGTGCCATGAAGCCCAGCGTGGCTATAGTCAAAGATAGCGAGATTGAAGACTTGATTCGTTCCGACGCCGCCTCCATCGCCATTCTCTCCCGTATGCCCGAGAAAAGTAACGTCAAAGTGTTGATGATATCAGATGCTAGCAGCCGCGATGCGCCCGCCTTTGGCCCCTCCGATGACAACGTGCACTACGGCGACTACCCGATCCGTCTCGCTTTTTACATTGCCTATAACAAGCGTGACGAAGCTAAACTTCGCAAAATTATTCGTGCATTACTGGACGACGAAGTCGCCGCCAGCCTCCGTGAAAACGACTTGATCGCGCTGCCCGACACCGTGCGTCGCAAGCTCCTGATCGACCTCGATCTGGAGTGATTTCGCTAAAGGAATTTTCCTGAATTTTTTTCTAAAAACGCATTGACATAAGAAGTCGGTTCTAGATTCTACCGGCTTTCTTAACGAAAGTGAGTGTAGCTCAGTTGGTAGAGCACTACCTTGCCAAGGTAGATGTCGAGAGTTCGAACCTCTTCACTCACTCCATTTTTAAAAGGCCTCCGGAACGTTCCGGAGGCCTTTTTTATACCTACCGTTCCAGCGGCAGATCAATCACCTGCCACGGTAAACCGCGCAGATTGAGCTCCTCCATGAATGGATCGGGATCGCGTTGCTCCATGTTCCAGACGCCGGGCTCTTTCCAGAGGCCTTTCAATATCATCTGCGCACCGATCATTGCAGGCACGCCGGTGGTGTAGCTGATCGCCTGGCTGGAAACCTCCCGATAACATTCTTGGTGGTCGCAGGAATTGTAGATGAAAATGCGCTTCTTCTGGCCGTCCTTGGTGCCGACGATGTCGCAGCCGATGCAGGTTTTACCCTTAGTGCGCGGGCCGAGGCTGGCGGGGTCGGGTAGCACGGCTTTGAGGAACTCGATGGGTTTGACTTTCTGTCCCTTGAAATCAATCGGCTCGATCGAGGTCATACCGACATTTTCCAATACTTTGAGGTGGGTCAGGTATTTTTGCGAGAAAGTCATCCAGAAACGGATGCGCTTGAGGCCTTTGATGTTTTGGCACAGTGATTCCATTTCCTCGTGATAAAGTAGGTAGGCATCTTGCTCGCCAACTACCGGAAAGTCGTAGACCTGGTGCACGCTCATTGGCTCAACTTCCTTCCATTCGCCCGCTTCCCAATAGCGGCCATTCGCAGTGATCTCGCGGATGTTGATCTCGGGGTTGAAGTTGGTGGCGAAGTGGTAGCCGTGGTTGCCCGCATTGGCGTCGAGGATGTCGATCGTCTCTATCTCGTCGAAGAGGTGCTTCTGGGCGTAGGCGCAAAAAACATTCGTCACGCCGGGGTCGAAACCCGAGCCGAGCAGTGCGGTCAGCCCCGCATCCTTGAAACGGTCTTGGTAAGCCCACTGCCACTTGTATTCAAACTTAGCTTCTTCTAGTGGCTCATAGTTGGCCGTGTCCATGTAGTGCACACCGGCAGCGAGGCAGGCATCCATCAGCGTGAGATCCTGATAGGGCAGTGCTACGTTGATCAGCAGTTCGGGCTTTTCAGCCTTTAGAAAAGTCGTCGTTTCCGCGACGTTGTCTGCGTCCAGTAAGGCGGTGCGGATGGTGACGCCAGTCTTAGCCAATACATCGGCCGCGATGGCCTCGCACTTAGCGACCGTGCGCGAAGCGAGCACAATCTCCGTGAAAACATCCGATAGCTGCGCACATTTCTGCGCGACAACATTACCCACACCCCCAGCACCGACGATAATAACTTTAGACATACGCGTACATAAGTCGCAGCTGGGCGCGTTCTTCAAGATTATTTCGCCGTAAGACAGACACTCTTGTCTGTCGGTGACCGTAAATAAATACACAGGGTATTTATTCTATGTCACCTCTGAGAATTTGCATTCGTGGGAATACCCTCTATGTTTGGCGCTCTTATTTTTATGAATATTTCCTCAAACTTTCGCAGCTACGGCCCTGTGATGCTTGTTCTCTTGTTGGTCGGTGCACTTTTTGCCTTTGCTATGCCTGAAAAACCGACGTCTCCCGAATCAACCGATGTTGATGTTAGCGAATGCGCCTCTTCCTGCGGTTTGCCGTCGCATGTGGACTTGAGCAGTGGTGACTATCCTGTGCAGCGGACGGAAGCGGAGTGGAAAGAGCGTCTGACCGATCTCCAATATAATGTCGCGCGCCAGCAAGGCACCGAGCGTCCTTTTGAGAATCCTTACAATGCAAACAAGCAGACTGGCCTCTACCGCTGCGTGGGTTGCGATACGCCTCTCTTCAGCAGCACGGACAAGTTCGACTCTGGCACCGGTTGGCCGAGCTTTGTTCAGCCGCTCGACGAGCGCACACTTGGTGAGACCCGCGATGTTAGCTACGGCATGGTGCGCGTGGAAGTGCACTGCAATGTCTGCGGCTCGCACCAAGGCCACGTTTTCCCTGATGGGCCGAAGCCCACGGGCTTACGCTACTGCATCAACTCAGCTTCGCTCAGTTTTGAAGAAGCCGAGTCGCCCGAAGCGGTGAAAGTACTCGTCAAAGAGTGGTATCACGCAGAGTAAGGTTGGAGTCCCGCCTTCAGACGGTTGCTTTTGAGAAGCTTCAGAGCTAGGCCCGCCTAAAGGCGGGCCTCCAACCCTTTCTAGTAAACGTCGCGCAGGTAGCGCTTGTCGTCTTTCAGCTTTTTGACGTAGGCTTTGGCGTCGTTTTCGCTCAGGTCGCCTTCTTTTTCGATAATGTCGTGCAGAGCCACGTCCACATCGGTCGCCATGCGGCTGGCGTCGCCACAGACATAGAAGCTCGCGCCTTTTTCCAGCCACTCGAAGAGCTCTTTGCTGTTCTCGCGCATGCGGTCTTGCACATAGACTTTCTCCTTTTGGTCGCGGGAGAAGGCCACGTCGAGCTTGGTCAAAATGCCGTCGCTGAGGTAGTCCTGCCACTCAGTCTGGTAGAGGAAATCGGTTAAGTAGTGTTGGTCGCCAAAAATGAGCCAGTTTTTACCCTTCGCGTCGAGCTCTTTGCGTTCTTCGACAAAGGCTCGGAACGGAGCGATGCCGGTGCCGGGACCGACCATGATCATGGGGGCGTCGTTATCCGCGGGCACTTTGAAATGCTTGTTCGGGGTGACGAAGACGTCGGCCTTTTCGCCTTCGGCGACGCGCTCGGCCAGATAGCTGGAGCAAACGCCCTTGCGGTTACGGCCATGAGCATCGTAGCGGACGACGCTTACGGTCAGGTGGACTTCGCCGGGGTGTGCCTTCGGGCTCGATGCGATCGAGTAGAGGCGGGGCGGCAGCTTGCGCATAATGCTGACTAGGGCATCTGCAGTGATTTCCTTGGCCGGGAAGTTGTGGAGCACATCGACGATTTCTCGGCCGTAGAGGTAGTCTTGCAGCTCCGCCTTGTTGGCGGGGTCGAGCATCGCTTCGAGCTTCGCATCTTTGGCGATCTCATTGTAGCGCTTGAGCACGGGCAAGGAGATGGCAGTCACGTCGAGCTGGCTGGTGAGTGCTACGCGCAAGGTGTAGTCCTGATCTTTGATCAGGACGGGGGCGTCGGCGTCGAGCTGGGTTGTGGCGATGATGTCGTTGACCACATCCTCTGCGTTGTGCGGCACCACGGCGAGGGCGTCGCCCGCTTGGTATTCGAGGCCGGAGCCTGCGAGGTCGAATTCGAGGTGAATGGTTTCTTTGGCCGAACCTTCGCCGTTGAGCATGACGCGCTCTAGTAGCTTTGAGGGGTAGGGGTTTTTGCGAGAATATTTGACTGGTTCGGCAGTTGCGGCAGCCTGAGTGGGCGCGGTGGTTGTCTCGGCAGGCTTGGCCTCGGCTTCAAGGGCGGCGAGTACGCCCTTGTGCCAAGCGGCAAAATCATCGTCGTAGTCCACATCGCAATCCACTCGATCGTAAACGCGGCGGGCACCAAGTGCTTCGAGCCGGGCGTCAAAGTCGATACCCATTTTGCAGAAATCTTCGTAGCTGGTGTCGCCGAGGCCGAGCACGGAAAAGCGGGTGCCTTCCAGCTTAGGGGCTTGGTCGCTCATGAAGGCTTCGTAGAAATCGGTCGCAGTCTCGGGCGGATCGCCTTCGCCCCAGGTGCTGACGATCACGAGCAGATTTTTGATATCCTTGAGCTTGGCCACTTTGATGTCGGCCATGTTGACCGCTTTCGCCTTAAAGCCTAAAGCTTTGGCCGCTTTTGTAGTGAGGTCGGCGAGTGCCTCCGAATTACCGGACTCGGTGCCGTAAAGCACTGTCAGTTCGGGAGCCGCCGGTGCCGCCGCTGCGACCGGGGCGCTCGCGCCGCCTGCTGCTGTGCGCAGACCACTGATAAAGCCCTCGATCCAAAGTAGCTGGTCGGCTTGGAGGCCTTTGAGGAGGTTGTTGAGCGAGGCCGCCTGCTCGGGGGCAAGGGGCGCTGTTTCAGGGACGACGGGATTGGTAGTGCTCATATCTCTGGTTGGGAAAAAGTTGGTATGAAACCACGCATCGCCTGAAATGCTAGACTTTTTCTAGCGAAGTTTGTGGTAGCCTGGACAATGTAACTAAGATCCAAAGTAGGTCAAAGAATACATGTGATCACTTTTGGCTCGCAGGCCACGGCTGAATCGGCTTCTTCTGAATTATATCTATGTTTAAGCTATTTAGTCTATGAGAGTTGGGCTGTCCGGAGGGATTGGTTGTGGTAAATCGACTGTGGTAGGGCTTTTTCGCGAAGCGGGCTGGCACACGGTCGAGTCGGACGCCGTGGTGCGCGAGTTGCTGGCGACGGATGTGGGCGTGCAAGCGCAGCTACGCTCCCGTTGGGGCGAAGCGGTCTTTACTGATGGCGCAGTGGATCGTCGAGCAGTGGCCGCGCGTGTTTTTGGCGATGAAGCTGAGCTGAAATGGATGGAGTCGCTGATGCACCCGCTCGTCCGTGAGAGTTGGCAAGCCGCGATCAAGCAGGCACCTGACGCGCACTGGCTGGTGGAGATTCCTCTGCTCTTTGAAAAAAGGCTTGAAACCCTCTTTGATTTAACTGTCTGTGTAGCAAGCCCTCCTGATGTAGTCGAAAACCGAATGGTTGCCAGAGGTTATACAGGAGCGGAGATCGCGCAGCGGCGTGAGCGGCAGATGCCTCTCGAAGAAAAAATTAAATGCGCCGATTACCTTATCTCCAATGCTGGAAGCCTTGAATTTTTGAAACGACAAACCACGAGACTCATTGAGCAGATCACCACACCTTAATAAAGTGGACTGTCGTGACTCGCACCCTCCAAACTACTTAGAGGCGCATTAAGCGCCTCGCCCATATACAGCCATGAGCTCTGACGAAGAAAATAACGCCCTCCCACGAGAGGACACCTCCACTGCCGCCGAAACGGCTCCCCGCAAGCGCGCGACCAAGAAGGTCGCTAAAAAAGCCGCGAAGAAAGCCGCCAAAAAGGCTGTTAAGAAGCGCGCGGCTAAAAAGAGCCCTGCTGGCAAAGCGTCTGATGCAGCGCAGGCGGACATGTTTACGCCGGGTGAGATTTCGCCTTCGGCGGCGAAGGCTGAAGTTAAGAAGCAACCTCAGCAAGAGGCTTCTTCCGGCGATGATGAAGTGACTTTCAGTGCCGATATTAAGGTCGACCAGTTTGACGAGAACGACACTCCCAAGCCGCAGTATTCCCGAGAACCCAGTGAGGCGAATCACAAAAAGCCTTATCCACGGTCGAAAAAAAATCGCGGACCTAAGGCCGACGATAAAAATGCCAGCGAAACACCTGAGAGCTCAGGGGCAGGGCAAGGGCAAAAGCCGCATGGTCAGAAGAATCAAAACCCTAATCAGAATCCGCAGCACGCGAACGACCGATACAAGGGCAATAATAAGTTCAACAAAAACAATAAGAACAACAACAAGCGTAAGCGTGGCAAAAGCCGCTGGCAGAATAATAGCAAGCGAGACCGCGAGGAGGAGACAGCAATCGAGTTTGGCGAACTGCTCGATTGGGAGCTGCTTGAAAAACGCCAAGATATCCTCGCATTGGCCGATGAGTTGAAGTCGGGTGGGGGCGAACCGCTCGACTACATGCGCATTTATAATATGCTGCTGCCCGAGCTACGCGAAGAAGTGGCCGACCTGAATATCGACGTCGCTCACGCGCCGAGTCGCGACCAGTTGATTGATGCCATCGTTGCGTATGCCGCCGAGAAAAAGGCCGCGATCTTGACCACGGGTATCTTGGAGATCTTAGAAGACGGCGATGGCGGCCTGCTCGTTTACGAGCGCGACAGCTACCGGATCAAAGCGCTCAGCGCCTATGTGCCACAGGCCTTTATCAAGCACTACGGTCTCCAGCGCGGGCACATTGTCAAAGCGCAGCTCCACCCACACCGTGAGGGCGAGTCCTGCCCGATTGCCGTGCGCATCGAAGAGGTCATGGGGCAAGACCCCGAGACGCTCAGCGAGATCGTGCCCTTTACTGAGCGCGTGCCATACTACCCGACCTCCCGTATCCTAATGGAGGCCAACTCTGAGGCGAAGTGGGACAACCTTTCCATGCGTGTGGTCGATTGTCTTACACCCGTCGGCTTTGGTCAGCGCGGCCTTATCGTGGCACCGCCACGCACGGGCAAGACCATACTTATGCAAGGCATGGCTAATTCGATCCAGCAGAATTATCCTGACGCGCACCTCATCATTCTGTTGATCGATGAGCGCCCCGAGGAAGTGACTGACTTCCGCCGCCAAGTGAGCGGCGAAGTGATCAGTTCGACCTTCGATGAAGCGGCTGAGAGCCACGTGCACGCAGCCGAGATGGTCATCGAAAAGGCGCGCCGCATGGTCGAAGTGGGTAAAGATGTTGTAATTTTGCTCGATTCGATCACCCGTCTGGCGCGCGCCTACAACACCACGATGCCTAGTAGCGGCAAAATCCTCTCTGGTGGTGTCGAGGCCAACGCCCTGCAAAAACCGAAGCGCTTCTTCGGCTCCGCACGTAACATTGAGGACGGCGGCAGTCTGACCATTATCGCGACAGCACTCGTGGAGACAGGCAGTAAGATGGACGAAGTGATTTTTGAAGAGTTCAAGGGCACCGGTAATATGGAGCTCCACCTCGACCGCGGCCTTTCTGATAAACGCATCTTCCCTGCATTGAGCATGGATAAGAGCGGCACTCGTAAGGAAGAATTACTCTATCATCCCGATGAAATGCTTAAAATTTATTCATTGCGCAGAGCAATGAAAGGCCTACCGTCCACTGATGCTATGGAAATGCTCATCCAACGAATCAAGAAAACCAATACCAATGCGGAATTTTTGATGAGCGTTGCCCGTTAATTTACATTCTCACCATTTCACCCACCCCGACAATTATCTATCTGTGACTTCCGCCGACGAATTTGTTCTCCAGCTATTAACTGATAAAGGTCTCATCGATGGCAGTGCCATCGAGACCGTGCGCGCCAAAGTAACCGAAGCCGGTTACGAAGGCAGTGAAGACACCGCTGTGCTTGAAGCGCTGGTGGCGGATCATGTCGTCTCTCAGCAGCAGATCGCTGATGTCCTCGCAGAGGAGTTTAACATGGAGACAGTCAATCTGGCTGATGTCCGTGTTTCTGCGGAGGCGCTTGAGGTCGTGCCTTTCGAGCTGGCCAATCGCTATAAAGTCATTCCGCTTGAGGTGGACGACAGCGAAGTCGAGCTCGCGGTCTTCGATCCGCTCGATATGGATGCGGTCGATAGTATTAGCCACGTCATAAAGCGCTCGATTACTTGTCGGGTTGCGCCGCTTGAAGAGATCGAGAAGGCGATCCACCAATATTACGAAGGTGCCCGCAGCGAAAAGGTGGATGCTATTTTTTCTGGGATGGAAGATCCCGATGCGCGGCCTGGTCAGATCGATTTGCCCACCGCAGAAGACGCAAGTGAAGAAGAAGCCCCCATCATTAAGTATGTGCATATGGTGATCTCAGAAGCACTCAAACGGCGTGCATCTGATATCCACATGGAGCCTCTAGAAAAACGCTTTCGTGTCCGCTACCGTATCGACGGTGTGTTGCACGAAGTGGAAAATCCACCCAAGCGCCTCCAGCCTTCTATCATTTCGCGGATCAAGCTGATGTCCAATGTCAGCATCGCGGAAAAGCGCGTGCCGCAGGACGGACGTATCAATATTAAAGTTGGCGCTAAGGTGATCGACCTGCGTGTTTCGACCCTGCCCACTGCCTTTGGTGAGAGTATTGTTATGCGTATTCTTGATAAGGAGAGCCTGAGCCTCGGTCTGCCCCAGCTCGGATTCTTTAGCGATGACCAAGCCGCCTTTGAGAAGATCATCGCGCTACCCGACGGGGTGTTCCTCGTCACCGGGCCGACTGGTTCTGGTAAGTCCACTACTTTGTATTCGGCGCTCAACTACATCAACCACCCAGACCGCAAGATCATCACTGTCGAAGATCCCGTCGAGTATGAGATGTCTGGGGTGAACCAAGTTCAGGTTCGCCGCGACGTTGGTATGACTTTCTCTGCAGCCTTGCGTTCGATGCTCCGTCAAGCACCCAACATCATTATGGTGGGGGAGATTCGCGATAAAGAGACCGCCGAGATCGCGATCAACGCGGCGCTCACTGGACATATGGTTTTCAGTACCTTGCACACCAATGATGCGCCCAGTGCGGTGAGTCGACTCATCGACATCGGCATCAAGCCATTCCTCGTGGCTGCTGCTGTGCGGGCCGTGCTCGCCCAGCGCCTGGTTCGTCGTAACTGTCCAAACTGCCGTGCTCCCTTCGATCACGACGAGAAGCTATTGAACTCGCTGGGGATCCGTTCCGATCAGAGTGCGGACGCCTCCTTTATGAAGGGGGAGGGCTGTCTTAAGTGTAACGGCACAGGCTTCCGTGGCCGGGTCGGTATCTTCGAGATGTTTAGGGTCAACGAAGAGCTCCAGTCGATGATCTACGAAGAGTCCAGCCTCGTCGCTCTTCGCGATAAAGCGCGCGAGATGGGTATGCGTAACATGCGCGAAGATGGTATTCGTAAAGTTATCGCTGGTGTCACGACTCCGCAGGAAGTTCTCCATGCCACCGTCTCCGACTCGATTTAATCGGTTGCGACTTAATTTTTATTTTAACAGGATCTGATTACAATGAGCTACGAAATGAATGACCTTTTGGAACTGATGGTGGATCAGGGCGCATCGGATCTCCATATTCAGGTCAATCAGCCTCCCACGCTCCGCATCAGCGGCACGATGGTACCGGTCGAGGGCCCTAAGCTCGGCCCTCAGGACGCTGAAAACTTGATGAAAGCCATCACGTCGACCGCCAATCAGGAGCAGCTCAAGACAACTGGTGGGGCGGACTTTGGCTTTGCTTACCAAAACAAGGCACGTTTCCGTGTCAGTGTATTGCGAGCTAAAGGCAACTACGGCATCGTGCTTCGCCAGATTCCAAACGATCTTTTCACCCTCTCAGAAATCGGCCTACCCGATAAGATCAAAGAGTTGATCAGCCGCCCACGCGGGCTCATCCTTGTCACGGGGCCGACTGGTTCTGGTAAGTCTACCACACTGGCTTCCATGATCAACTGGATCAATGAGAATCACGATGGCCACATTATCACGATCGAAGATCCAATCGAGTATTTTCACGATCATAAGAAGTGCATCGTGACTCAGCGCGAAGTGGGGAACGACGTGGTCTCTTTTTCCGCCGCGATTCGCGGGGCTTTGCGTCAGGATCCCGACGTCATCCTCGTCGGGGAAATGCGCGATCTCGAAACGATCGAGGCCGCCGTTGGCGCTGCGGAGACCGGTCACCTCGTCTTTGCGACCTTGCACACCACAGGTGCTGCCCGCACGGTGGATCGCATCGTCGATGCCTTTCCCTCAGATATGAAAGATCAGATGCGCACTCAGCTGGCTGCATCGATTATCGCTGTTATTTCGCAGGTACTTTGTAAAAAAGTTGGTGGTGGCCGTATCGCCTCTTTTGAGATTATGGTCACCACGACTTCGATCGCACAGCTGATCCGTGAGAACAAGACCTACCGCATCGCTTCCGATATACAGACTGGTGCCAGCCTAGGCATGATCAGTCTCGACGCCCACTTACTCAGCCTGTTTAATCGAAATTTAATTAGCGCCGAAGAAGCACTCGGTAAATCCCAGGTAGCTGACTCGATGCGCGATAAGCTTGTCGAAAACGGCGCAGTCTTTACCACTTAAACCATTTTTTTTAACCCCGACGATTTAGAGATTCTACCTCGATGTTCGAAGATCATAACGATACAGTTTACGAAATAATTAAAGGTGCCAACTTGCTCGACACTGCTCAGCTCGACGAGCTCAATGAGTCGCACCTCCATTCTGGCAAGTCACTGGCAGATGCCGTGATTGACTCCGGTGTGGTCGAGCGCGGGCAGATCCTGTCCGCTGTGGCCGAGTATTTAGGCTATGAATATTTGGCCAGCCCGCCGAATGCAATCGACGAGAAAGTCGCCACGACTGTGCGCGCCAGCGTGGCACGCATGTATGCCGTGGTGCCGTATAAGGTCGACGATACTTCGGTCTCCCTGCTCGCGCAGGATCCGTTTAATCCTGCGATCATCGACGACCTTACCTTTACGCTCAATAAAGATATCACCATCGTGGTTTGTGATCCCGAGCATATCGACGCACTACTTATCGCGACCTACGGCGAGGAGGATTCTTCGATCGACGATATTCTGGGCGAGCTCGGTAGTAGCTTTGGCGAGTCGCAAGACTCCCTCTCTGAAGGGGACCTAACGGACATGGCGAATCAAACGCCGATCATCCGTTTTGTGAATCTAGTGCTCCAACAGGCCATTAAGGATAAGGCGTCCGACGTTCACTTCGAGCCATTTGAAGATCAGTTTCGTATCCGCTACCGCATCGACGGTGCGCTCTACGAGATGGCACCTCCGCCCAAAAATCTGGCTGTGCCCGTAACTTCGCGTATCAAGGTACTCTCTAACATGAACATTTCGGAGACACGGATTCCGCAGGATGGTCGTATTAAAATGACTATTGCTGGACGCCCCGTTGACCTTCGAGTGTCCACTCTGCCTACGCAGTTTGGTGAGTCCGTGGTGCTTCGTGTGCTCGATAAGTCTGTGGTCAATCTCGATCTCGAAGCCCTCAGTTTGCCCGATGACATTTTGAAAACGATCCGCGATCTGGTGGATCGTCCCAATGGTATCTTCATCGTCACCGGCCCCACTGGCTCTGGTAAAACCACCACGCTCTATAGTGCGCTCCGCGAAGTGAACGATGTGGGGACTAAGATTCTCACAGCCGAAGATCCCGTCGAGTATGAGATCGACGGCATCATGCAGGTCGCGGTGAATCACCAAGTTGGCCTCGACTTTGCCCGTGCGCTGCGTGCCTTCCTGCGTCAAGACCCCGACAAGATCATGGTCGGTGAGATTCGTGACATCGAGACCGCGCAAATCGCCGTGCAAGCCTCGCTTACTGGTCACGTTGTTTTGAGTACGCTCCACACCAACGACGCCTCCGGTGCCGTCACCCGTCTGATCGACATGGGTTTGGAGCCATTCCTTATCTCCGCTTCGCTTGAAGCGATTTTGGCGCAGCGCCTCGTTCGCCGGATTTGTCGCACTTGTCGCACCGCTTACGAGCCAGGCCACGATTTGATTGAGATGCTCGATGTCAATCCGCTCGAAATCGCTGATAAAGATTTCTACTACGGTGATGGCTGTCCCGAATGTAGTAACACTGGCTACCGTGGTCGTATTGGTTTGTTCGAAATGATCGTCGTCTCCGACTCGATCCGCGAACTCATCAATAACCGCGCCCCCACGCTGACAATTAAGCAAAAAGCCCTCGAACAGGGCATGCGAAGCTTGCGTGATGACGGATTACGCGCCATCTTCGATGGCAATTCTACAATTGAAGAAGTTCTCAAATATACATAAACCTCGAAATTCCCCATGGCAAAATTCAAATATACGGCGATTGACGCCAACGGTAAACAAAAGACTGGCACGGTCGAAGCAGCGAGTCAGGACGAAGCGAGCTCTAAGCTGAGCGCCTCCGGCATGATGCCGACTAAAATTGTCGATGCAGGCGGCGGCAGTTCCCCAACCAAGGCCGCGTCCAGCAAAGGCAGTAAGAAGTCTAAGAAGTCTAAGAAGTCCGGCGGCTTCGGCAAAGTTATAAAGGGGGAAGACCTGACCACCTTTACACGTCAGTTGGCCACCCTGCTAGATGCAGGTTTGCCACTGCTCCGCGCGATCGAAGTGATGATCCGCCAAGAGAAAAACGCCCGCTTCAAAGGTGTGCTCGAGCAGATCGCCGACCAAGTGAAGTCTGGTAACTCTTTCTCCGACGGTCTCTCGCAACACCCCAAGATTTTCGACCGCCTATTCGTCAACATGGTGCGCGCGGGTGAGGCCGGTGGTGTGCTCGACGTCGTGCTCTCTCGTCTCGCTGGGTTCATGGAAAAAGCCCTCAGGACCAAGAAAAAGGTCAAGGCTGCCATGGTTTACCCGATCGTGGTTGTCGGTGTGGCCGTCTCCATTGTTGCTCTCCTCATGGTTGTCGTGGTTCCCAAGTTCCAAGCAATTTTCGACGACATGCTCGAAGGTGCTGCGCTGCCTGGTCCGACGCAACTGGTGGTCGGTGTCAGTAATTTCATGCGGGATAATATCATTCTCACCGTTATCATTGTGGTCATCGGTTTCTTCGGTCTGAAGTTCTTCCTTAAGACGCCCTTTGGTTCGAAGATGTTTAACTGGCTTTCGATCAACACCCCCAAGGTGGGCGATCTCGTGCGCAAGGTGAACATCGCCCGTATCACACGCACATTCGGCACACTGCTTTCCAGTGGTGTTCCAATTCTCCAGTCGATCACGATTACAAAGGATATCACTGGTAATAAATACTATGAAGACGCTCTCACTCGTATCCACGACAGTGTGCGTGATGGTGAGTCACTCGCCGCACCGATGGGGCGCGAGTCCGTCTTCCCGAATATGGTCACCAGTATGGTCGACGTCGGTGAAGAAACCGGTGAGCTTGCCGAGATGCTTAACCGCGTCGCCGATAACTACGATGAAGACGTCGACAACGCCGTCAACGGGATCACCTCGATCATCGAGCCCGTCATGATCGTCTTCTTGGCGGTCGTTGTGGGTTTCATCGTCATCGCGCTCTTCCTGCCCATCGTCGAGATCATTAAGCAACTCACGGGTTGATCCACTTGCCAAAAGCCACTCTTTCCAAAGCCCGCAGCGATTCCGCTGTGGGCTTTTTTATGTAGAAACGACAACTGTCTAGTCCTCAAGTAATGAAACCCTGCCTGAATAGCTCTCAACGGTCACGCCCTCTTTGATGGCATAGTAGCCCTCGTTAAACCCCTCTTGAAAACCGCCGCCGAAGAGTATGCCATTTGGCTTCGCTATCTAGGTCATATAGCTGCGCCAGCCTATCCTTGTTTATTAGGAGTTCATGTTCAGAGACCTTCTTTACCCACTCGGCCTCGTATGTCGGCATCGTTTCCGGACGTTCGCTTAGGCCGAGGAGTTGTCCTTTTAAGTATGCCCGTTCCGTTAATGTGAGTGGCTTGCTTGGGGCAGGCTCCGCGTTTGACGTTGTGGAGGGTTTTTCGTTAGTTGGCGCGAAGATAAAGGCCGCAGCGACTAAGAGGCAGACAAATAGTGCCAAGTTCAATAAGAACCAGCGTTTAGCATGACGCAGCGATGCTTTAGTATCTTCAGGTTCGCGGTGGCGTTTCGGCATGGTGATTGAGTCCAGTAATTGATGGATCAATTGTTCTTGTTCCGCCTGAAGGCTCATTTCCGCTAGGCTGTTGGCTTCCAGGTAGTTTTCAGGTGGATTGTCAGATACCCCGGCGGGTCGTCGCAAATACTGCGATTATCTTGGTGAACCTTTATTGTTCGCAACACATCTGATTTACCTCTTTACGATGTAAGGATTGTAGCGATTGGTGACAGCGTGCGAATTATTCCCTCGACCAAGAAGAGTGGACAGGATGGTAGCAGCGAGAGCTTGACTGTTGGAATGATCGGACCGGGCGAAAGCCGCATGGTAAAGACTTTCATCTCTGGTAACAAAGAAGGTGTGGTCACGAAGTGCTTCACAGTTGATTACAAGGAGGGCTTTTGCGCATCTGTGAAGATCGTTAAGCCCGAGCTTACCTTTGAGCGTATGATCGTAGACAGCGAAGGTCGAATTGTAGGGAATCAGTTCATCTGCGACGACCTGTATGCTGTCTACCGTGTTTCCAACGTCGGTTCAGGCGAATCCTTGCCAATCTCCGTTATGGAAACTTTTCCAGAGGGTATCGAGATCGACGGTGCGAGCAGCTTCGTTGAGAAGATCGGCACTCTGGATGCAGGTGAGACTTGGGAAGAGCGCTTCGACGTAGATGTCGATGGGCCAACTACTTACTCGGGCATTGCTTATGCGAAGACCGACGAGGTTCGACTTGAGTCGGACGTAGCTAATATAGACCTTGACCAAGCAGAAATCAAGCTGACGCTTGACGGCCCTAGTACCCATAAGATGTTTCGCACAGCTCAGTATCAACTGACGGTCATGAATCCGTCTGATGTCGATGCTGAAGATATTGTTGTCACACTCAACCGTGATGATTTCGACGAAGCGGATTATGATTTCAACACCCAGATGGATCTTGACGGTGATGACTTCGCAATCGGAGATCTCGGTGCCGGTGAGAGCCGCACTATTATTATGAGTGCTGACTTCGACGAGGCGGGTACTTACTCCCTCAGCGCAGTTGCTGATGGCTTCTGCGTTGCAGATCCTGCACGTGCGTCAATTAAGACAGTAGTGGAAGGTGTTCCTGCGCTTCGCCTTGAAATGATCGATACTGTGGATCCCGTCATTAATGGCGAGATGAGTAGCTTCCGGGTGCGGGTTAAAAATCAAGGCACTGCCGAAGATACTGACATTAATGTGAGTGTCCGTCTCCCCGCTGAATTGCAATTCGTCAGCGGAAGCGGTGACTCGAAGGTGAGTGCAAGCGGATCTATAGTTACCTTTGCACAGGTCAATGACCTCCAGTCCGAAGAAACTGTGGAGTGGACGATCGAGGTTAAGGCTGTCGGTAGCGGCAAGACCAAATCTACAGTTACACTCAAGTCTGCGGCCATCGCGGGTGGTGTTTCCGAAGATGAGCCTACCAATGCGGTGTCTCGTTAATCTGAGCTAACAGACTGCTTTATCAAGCACCCGGCAAATTCTTGCCGGGTGCTTTTTTGTGTGGGCACTGGGGGTGCTAATTTCGTAACTCGGTTTAGAGTAGGGAGGCAGAAGGGAGAGGCAGAAGATGACATGGGAGGAGTTGCAGCCGGTGAAGAACCACTAAGACTACTACTTTAACTATGAAGCATAATAAAAAACTCACTCCCACATCACATGAACGTCAAGCCAGCGGGGGCAAGGTAGCGATGCGACGCCAGTCGCGTCTCTGCGAATGAGGTGATATCCAAGGTAGCGATGCGACGCCAGTCGCGTCTGCGTCGTGCAGAGTCCGGTCACGGAGCGGAGACCTTGCTGGCGCAAGTTCGCTACAACAGCGTATTTAGTTTTTGACCATTGGCTTTTCCAAGGTGCGACATGGAAATTAATTGCTTCGTTACCATTCTCGGCCTCTAAGCTCTCACGTATTGCGAGTAGCTTTTTATCCAGAGCAACATCATCCGAGTCTTCTGGGGAAATCTCAGCGTTTTCAGTGAATTCACTCCAGCTTTTTACTATTTGCTCCTTCTGCTTACTGGAGGCGATGTCCGGGTTGAAGGGTGAGAGGTAGGTGAACAATGAGGTGAACAATGGGGTGAACAATGGACTGGTGCCCTATCGTTCTTCCCTCGAAGAGCTCGCTCGTATGCTCGGCGACCGTAAGTCCGCCTCGGCGCGTGCGCATGCCGAGGAGTTACTCAGCAAGTAACTCGCCCAGCTTATTCATCACCCGGGTCGGCCCCATGTATTTGCCATCCACGTAGCTGTGCTCGATCACTTTGCCCTCGCGATTGACCAGCACTAAGCAGGGGATGCCTGAGCCCGAATATTGTTTGACGGTCTCGTCTTGTACATCGTCAAATTCGACAGCGGGCCAGGGCATTTCGTCTTCAAGCATGTAGCCTTCTTGGTCGTCTTGATTGCGATCAGAACTGACGTAGATGATTTCAAAGTTCGCATTTGCATCACGATGTTCGTTATAGAACTCCACCAGCTTAGGCGTGAACTTTCGGCAGGGCGGGCACCAGCTTGCGGAGAAATAAAGGGCAATGTATTCCGCTTGTGGCACTGCGCTCTCGCGGGCGCGTTTCACCCGTTTGCCATTGCCGGCGACGAGTCGTTTTTCTAGCCACTTCGTCAGCTCTGTTTCGGGTAGTGATGTCGGCTGCGCGGAAGCTGCAGGTGCTTCAGTAAGCTGGCTTTCTTTAATGAGCGTTTGATCCGCTTCACTCAGATCCGCAATCGGGAATCGGTAGCGCATCCCGCTCGGCTTTTGGAAGACCGCCTCACTGTCTTCGACTCGCACGAGCTCGGCTTCCATCGTGCGATTTTTGGTGTCGGTCCAGGTGCGTGCCAACGCCGTGAGTGTAACTAACAAGGACGCGCAGACTAAGGTGAGGTTTTTTAAGTTCATGATGGGTTTATTTTCGGAGCCAACGTTCGATTGTGAAATCTTTGTTTTTCTCGATGTTTGCGTCAAAAATGAATTTGTCTTCAAACTCGGGGAAGAATGCATCGCCTTCCACTGTGCGGTGCACACGGGTTAGATAGAGCTCGCTGCATTTGCTGAGCATCTGTTTGTAAACTTCGCCGCCCCCGGCGATCCAGATCGTTCGATCGGTCTTGAGATGATCGAGTGCTTCTAAATCGGTAAAGCTATGCACACCGGCGATCTCACGCGGTGTGTGGCTGAGCACGTAAGTGTCGCGCCCGGGCAGTGGACGCCCGATCGACTCGAAAGTCTTGCGTCCCATTACGAGGATGTCGCCCATCGTCATTTTCTTAAACCACTTGAAATCTTCAGGTAGATGCCAAGGGATGTTGCCCGAGTTGCCGATCACTCGGTTCTCTGACATGGCGGCGATGGCTTTATAAGAGTTCATCAGTTTTCGGTTTGTTAGTTTTCAGTTTATTTGCTTTCAGTTTCTCATAACTGGGGACTGGAGAACTGAAAACTAATTAACCGCCCTCGCAGACGGACGCTAAACCGCGATCGGTGCCTTGATCGCGGGATGTGGATCGTAATTAGCCAGTTCGAAATCTTCAAATGTGAAGTCGTTGATGTTCTTTACGTCGGGGTTAATCTTCATTTGCGGAAGCGGGCGCGTTTCGCGGGAAAGTTGCTCTTTGGCTTGCTCGACGTGGTTTGAATAGAGGTGTAAATCGCCAAAAGTATGGACGAATTCCTTGGCCTTTAATCCGCAGACTTGAGCCACCATCATGGTGAGCAGGGCATAGGACGCGATGTTGAAGGGCACGCCTAGGAAGATGTCGGCACTGCGTTGATAGAGTTGGCAGCTCAACTCGCCGTTGGCCACGTAGAATTGAAAGAGCGCATGGCAGGGGGGGAGCGCCATGCTTTTGACCTCGCCGGGGTTCCAAGCGCAGACGATATGGCGGCGGCTGTCGGGATTATTGGTCAGCGACTCAATGACTTCGGCGAGTTGATCGACACGCTCGCCGTCGGGTGCGGCCCAGTCGCGCCACTGTGCGCCGTAAACGCGACCGAGGTTGCCCTGTTCGTCGGCCCAGTCATCCCAGATGCGCACTTTGTTTTCTTTGAGGTAATTTATATTGGTGTTGCCCTGAATAAACCAGAGTAGCTCGTGGATGATTGAGCGTAGGTGCAGCTTCTTTGTCGTGAGCAGCGGAAAGTCGGGTTCGAGCGAAAAGCGCGCCTGCGCGCCAAAGATCGAGTAGGTGCCTGTGCCCGTGCGGTCGTCGCGGTAGGTGCCGGTTTCCAGAACCGTGCGTAGTAGATCGAGGTAGCTTTTCATATATTAACTACGGATTACGAGTTCCTTGATGTCGCCGCAATGCTCCAGTTTCTGTATTTTTTTCAATACTGACCGTTTCATGAACTGGAGCTCCGAGCGTAGCGTTTGATTCGTTACAGAGACAACGAGGGTGTGTTCGTCTTTAATTCGTACGGGGTGGCAGCGTTCGCACATGCTGGGGCCGAAAATCTTTTCCCAATTTTCAACCAAGGCGCGCTCGGGACTGGGCTTCTCTAGTTTGTATTTCTCCTCCAGCACCACTAGGATGCTATCTAGCGGAGTCGGTTCACGCCGCGAAGAAGCGCTCACCGTGTGGGGCAGGCCGCGAAAGTCAGCGATTATATCTTCGATGTTTTTTGAGAATTTCACGAGTGGCTTAAGAAAAAATGAGCAATTATACGATCCTGTAAGAACTTGGCACGGTAGATGTTATAGTCTATTTCAGTTCTTTCCAATCTTTCTATTTCTCCCGTGTATGGGAGTTGGGGTAATAAGATAAAGCAGAAAACAGTGTGGCGCGGGGTTTAGGGGTATGCCTCGCGCCACTTTTCTGAATTTGTATCCCTAATTAGCTAAACTAATGCATGTTATAAGCAAAATCAGTAAATATCAGTTTTATTTAATTATTTCTTGCACTCAGCTATATTTTGCATTTTGTTCAGTTCATCAACTTTTCTCCCGCAAGGGAGTTTGGGGTAACAGAATAAGTCCCTCCTCGGAGGGCATAAAGTAGACAATGGTTGGCGCAGTCCTTAGGGGTAGGGACTGCGCCATTTTGTTTATAGCTTTCCGCAACCGACAAATTTCATTTTGTCGGTTTTTTTGTGCCTTATAGATAGCTAAGTAACCAAGTGTAGGGTTCCAGTAGCACCTGACGTAGTCGAAACTTAAACTCGGGGTTCTCAAGTTGCTCTTCTAGGCTATCCCAAGTGGCCACTCGCTTCTCGCGCATACGCTCGACGACGAGATACATGTTATCTTGTATGTTGATGCGGTTGACCTGTTGTATTTCCTCTGGACTTAGAAAGCGTTTGAAGAGTGGGCGCCAGTTTTCGAGAGTGATTGAATTAAAAGCTTTGTAGTATGCTTTGGTGGGGAGTTCGTTATAGGCAGCTTTACTTTTGCTCACACCACGCAGTGCGTTGAACTCTGTCGTGATTAGCAGATCGTCTACGTTTTTAGGAGCCCACAGGCCATTACTCGGCTTTATGCGTTCGCCGTAGGTTGCATATTCCAAAACGTAGGTATTCCAGTATACGACCGAGCCTGCTATCAGGAGTCCAGTCAATGCCAGCGACCCATCCCTGTCTTTCCAGAGGCTGATCGACTTTAAGCAGAGCCAGGCGGACAGGGCGGCTGACAGCAGAAAGGGTAAATACCAATTCGTCGGTTCTAGGCGAGGCCATCCTTTATAGGCATGCGCATAGGCGAGGGTGCTGGCAAAAAAGAGAAAAATGGCAAAGACCGAAGTCGAAATGCGGTTTATTTGTGTAATCAGATTGTTGCGCCGCCGCGTGCGCGTCTCTGAGCCATAAGCGTCATCGAGCATGTCGGCGGTGCTGTCCATAGGGTCTTCGTCGACCGTAAATTCACTCGTTTGGCGTAGTTCGAGTGGCGGGTTTGCTGCTTTCTTTTTGGGGCGCTCGCTAGTCGGCTGCGTTTGTGCTGCTTCCTTGCTTTCGACTCGTTCTTTCAACTTATACTTTGGTAATTTGGGAAGATCACTGCTCATACACTTTTTTTATATGAAGTAGCTTAGGCAGTCTTCAATCTTTTATCCGCAGGCGGTGCTCCCATCACCTGTGGTTACGCACCTACGCGATTGGCATAGCGAGAGTAGTCGATCTCTCTCCTGCTGTTTTCACAGCCCCAGCTCCAACTGCTCGCTGCCTCCTGCGCTCTCGGCAAAGCGCACACCAATCCCCAGCAGGCGCACGGGCTCGCCGCTACGTCCCCAGGCTTCGTCCAGCAGTTTAAGGTAGCGCTTTATCTCGGGTTGCTGCCCAGGCATTTCGGCGGTGGTGCGCCGGAAATCGCTGAATTTCAGTTTTACCAGCAATTTAGCTATCTTTCGGTCGGGCGCACTTTTTCGCAGATCTTGGATCATTTCATCATGTTGCCGCATCAATTCGCCCCGACATTCTTCGAGAGATTCCAGATTATGAGCAAATGTGCGCTCGTTGCTCAGGCTTTTGCGAATACGATTGGCCTCCACGGGGCGCTCGTCGATACCTCGACAGAGGTCATACAGCTCTAGGCCGAAGCTGCCAAACTCTTGAGCGAGCCACGTCTTGTCTTTGGTCTGCAACTGTGCGCAAGTTTCGATGCCTTGCTCGGCCAGTCGCGCGGCACTCTTGGGACCTACGCCCCAGATTCGCCGAACGGGGAGCGCTCGCATGAATACATCGACCTTTGAGGGGGCCACCACGCATTGCCCGTTGGGCTTGTTCCAGTCGCTGGCAACCTTCGCGATCAATTTGTTCGGGCCTATCCCAGCCGATGCGGTCAGTCCGGTCTCCGAATGGATCGTTGCTCGGATTTCGGCAGCGATCTCTGCGCCAGGGCGTTTCAAATGGCTGACATCGAGGTAGGCCTCGTCGAGTGAGAGTGGCTCGATCAACTTTGTGTAGCGGGCGAATATTTCGCGTACCGCTTTCGAAGCAGCGCGATACAGGTCGAAGCGTACAGGGACAATGACGAGTTGCGGGCAAAGCTCGCGCGCTTTAAACACTGGCATGGCCGAGCGCACGCCAAAGGCGCGGGCGGGGTAGTTGCAGGTCGTCAATACGCCGCGTCCCGATGCACCGCCCACCGCCAGCGGGCTTTCGGCCAGTTCAGGACGTTCGCGCATCTCGACGGCTGCGTAAAAGCAGTCCATGTCGATGTGTATGATGCGGCGGGTGGCTTTCATGGCGTATGAGAATAATTATCAGAGCAGGGCTTTGACTTTTCAACGTGCTTATGACGAAGTTTGATCATGCCTGACAATGCAGTCTTTTCTCTGACCTATCGATTTCGATTCCCTGATGGGGTTGAGCAAGAGTTTCTTGTCCAATTAGATCGCCAAAACTGTTCGCTCATTGCGCCCAAACGAGAGACTTATCCGGAGTGGACGCGTTTGGACTTTAAGCAGTGCAGCCATTGCCCCTTGAGCACCGATGAGCACAGCCATTGCCCTGTGGCGGTCAATGTCGTGGAGATTGTTGAGTTTTTTCAGGATTCGCAATCGGTCGAGCAAGCTATCGTCGAGGTTGATACCCGTCAGCGTGTCACCAAGCGCGGCAAAACCGCGCTGTTCCCTGCCATTAGTTCGCTCATAGGTATCTACATGGTGACGAGTGGTTGCCCCATACTGGATAAGCTTCGCCCCATGGCGCGCTTTCATCTACCGTTTGCCGATACGGAAGAGACGGTTTACCGCGCACTCTCGATGTATGCGCTCGCCCAATACTTTCGCCATAAGAAGGGGCAGGCTGCGGATTGGGATTTTGAAGGACTTAAGCAAATCTATCGCGATATCAACCGGTTAAATATCGACTTCGCTAAGCGCTTGCACAACGACAGCATCAGTGAAGCCACCACCAATGCCATCACCAGTTTGGACTGTTTCGCGCAAGAAATCGATTTCTCAATTTCTGAAGGCATGCTGGAAGAGATCGAAGTGCTCTTTGATGGCTATTTGAATCACTGATCTCATAATCTACTTTTATAATAATGGAAGCTATCAAACAACAATTCCCTAATGTCAGCGAAGAAGCTTGGCCAGTGCTTGAAGCCTGGGCAGTGCTCCTTCGCGAGTGGAACGATAAGATTAACCTTATCTCGCGTAAAGATATCGAGCATTTGGAAGCGCACCATTTGTCGCACTGCCTAGCCATCACCAACCATCTTAAGTTAATGTCCGGTGCGCGCATCATGGATGTCGGAACCGGCGGCGGCTTCCCCGGGATTATCATGGCGATCTGTTATCCGCAGGCGCAGTTTACGTTGATCGATTCGATCGGTAAAAAGATTACCGTGGTGCAAGACCTGGTTGATAAGCTGGGGCTTAAGAACGTCGAAGCCCGCCAATGTCGCGCCGAAGAGATCAAAAAGCAGTTCGACTTTATCACAGGTCGCGCCGTGAAGAATCTGCCCGAATTTTTCAGCTGGATAAAAGGCAACGTTCGCCGTGGTGAGCGTAACTCGATCCCCAACGGGGTGCTCTATTGGAAGGGCGGCGATCTAGACGATGAACTCACCGCACTCGGCATTCGCCCACGCAAGACGATCAATCTGGAAGAAACTTCTAGCGATCCATACTTTGAGAAAAAATACATCCTCCACTTCGATGCACGCGATGTGCCGCGTGTGAAGAAGCCGAGGAAGGCGGTCGACTAAACGTGGCGTGTCCGCTCGGAGGTTGTCTCAAAGAAAGAAAAACTTTTTGGGATCTCTACAAATCACGTTCTTACTCGTAATCTTATTCTTAATCCTAATCCCTTTTTATTTCCCACAAGTCTTTAATGACCACCTCATCTTTGAGACAACCGGCTCGCGGAAACTCGGGTTAGCCCAGCGCAACGTAGGCGTCCGCGAGCGGACACGCCACGAATAGGCCCTAAAACTCGATCAAATAGATCGAACCTTGCGAAACTTGCTCGGCCTGTTCGACCGGCACCCAACGCACCGCGTAGCTGGGACCCCATGAATCACTCACCGCGATTTCATCAGTTTCTTTATTGTAGCCGATGATCATGCAAGCGTGCGCGGACATGATGTCTTTCCGTAGTTCGATATCGCGTGATTCGCTCTTGCAACGTGCTTCCCAGGCATCCCAGTCGTTATTTTTGTGGCGTTCGATTGTGCGCTGATTGACGAACTCGTTGTATTCGCGGGAAGAAAACATTGTCCAAATCATCGGGAGGCCTTTATCGATATACTTCTGCACCGTGCGTAGCTTAATTTCACCGTTGATTTTTTTCATCGAGCGGTTTTGTGAGCTTACATAGCCATCGATCGATTCGATGATGTTGGCGAGTGAGGTGCCACCGCCGATTTGCGTCTGTCCAGCCATCGCAAGGAGATACATATCGGCGGGGATTTGCATGTAGCGCAGGTAGCGCTCGAAAGTCGCTGGCACGCAGTAGCCTTTGGGGCCCTGATTCACCATTGGAATATTGCCGACTAGCACGTCGCCGTTTTCGTTCGTGATAATATTCTCCACAGCCAATTGACGCAGCGTGGCATCGGAGAGTTTTTCCCCACGGCCTTTGTTGTCGGCGGCGCTAGTTTGCATAATTTTAAGGCTGGCGTATTCGCCGTCCTGCGAAGCGAGGAGAAAGGCGTGGCCTTTCCAATCCCAGCGTTCGATCAGTTGCTTCATGCCACGACCAGTGCCGAATTGTTGACGAGCCGGTTCACCCAGTTGTTCGCTGAGCAGTGTTTGTATCCGTTCCACGTCCTGTTCAATTGCTTGCTCCATTTCGCTGATCTCACCCGCGCTCGGTGGGTCGCTGAACTTGAAGTCGCCCTTATTCGCGAAAACGATGCTGATCTGCTGCGGCGTTCCTGCGTCGCCATAGAGTACCGCCGAGTAGGGGCGGGTTTTGAGCACTCGATACTCATCGGACGGGTAGTAGCGGTAGCTCGATTGTGATTCCGTCTTCGATTCGCTCGGCCACTTTAGACGTTCGGCGACCGCATCGGAAGCATCATCCCATAGGTTAGCATCCGCGAATAAATCAACGCCAAGGAGCGCATTGATTTCGAGAAAAGCGTCTTGCTCGTTGACTTCCTCAGAGGTGATCAGCGCTTGGCTTTCGTCCGAGAGGCGGGCACGATCCAGCCACGTCTCTTGGCCGTTCGACATCCGGATATGGATTCGGGTGGCTTCAATCGCCAGCAGATCAACTTCGATGACCGTGCCTTCGCGATTTGTGATTTCGACCGCGTGCAGCGAGGCAATGCAGGTGAAGAGTAAGCAGATGAGTGGAAGGGTGGTTTTTAGGTTCACACCTAAACGACTATGCTAAGAGACCAAACACGACCAGCTATAAGTTGAGCGCGCTACGGGATCGGACGCGCCCACGGAGGTGTAGCGATGTCGCGCGAGCGATGTCTTTTCGGAGCATGAGCAGGAGACGCTATTGGCATAGCGTCGCTACGGGATCGGACGCGCCTACGGAGGTGTAGCGATGTCGCGCGAGCGATGTCTTGCTTCATTAAAATGCTTGCTCGCCGCTTAGCCGCTCGATCAAGCTGCGCTACATTTATACCCTTTAAGCCTATGAGTCAAAATACAGCTCCTACCCGTAGCCCTTGGTCGTGGGTGCCGACCGGATATTTCGCCGAAGGCCTCCCCTATGTCATGATCACGTGGGTGGCGGCGACTATGTTTAAGAATCTCGGCCACTCGGATACGGAGATTACGTTTTGGGTCGGAAACTTAACTCTGGTTTGGTCACTCAAGCCTCTGTGGGCGGCGTTCCTCGACATGTTTAAAACGAAGAAGTGGATCGTTTTGGCGATGGAGCTTTTGATCGCAGGATTATTGGGGGTGGTCGCATTTTCACTAAGTCTACCGTCTTATTTCCATGTCTCCATTTCAGTGCTCCTACTGATGGCCTTTGCCTCGGCCACGCACGATATCTGTATGGATGGGGTCTATATTACGACCTTGGATAAAAAGTCGCAGGCCAAGTTTGTCGGTATTCAGGGGCTGTTTTGGAATATTGGTAAATTGTTTTCCATGTCGGCCATCGTCTTTGTGGCTGCCTATTTCGGAGACGGGGAGACATCGAACTGGACGCTGGCATGGTGCGTAGCGGCAGCCCTGATATCGGCGCTGGCAGGTTATCATTTGTTCTTTCTGCCCAAAGGCTCGGTTACCAAGCATCCAGAGAACTTCAAAGAGGTGACCACTACTTTTTTCGACGCGTGGGTCGATTTTTTCCGCAAGCCTCAGATCTGGGGGATGCTGATGTTCGTCTTCCTATTCCGTAGCGGCGAAGGTTTGTTGCTGGGGGTGGGGCACCTTTTTCTACAAGCAGACCCAGAGTCTGGCGGCATCGGCCTGAGCCTCATGCAGAAGAGCGCGATTGATGGTGTGGTCAGTGTCGCTGCGAGTTTAGTGGGCGGCATCTTAGGTGGTTTGTTTATCTCCAGATACGGATTGAAGAAGACACTTTTCACCATGGCGATTTGCTTGAATCTACCGAATCTAACTTATGTCTATTTAGCCTATGTCGCTCAGGGCGGTGAGCCAGTGACTCTTACGACGGTAGCGACTCTGGTCACGATCGAGAAGTTTTTCTATAGCTTCGGCTTCGTGGCTAACATGCTCTACATGATGCAGCAAATCAGCCCCGGTAAATATCACATGACGCATTACGCATTTTGCACGGCGCTTATGAACCTAGTGCTCTGGCCGACGACGGCTGTCAGTGGCTTTTTAGCCGACTATTTCGGTTACATCACCTTTTTCATTATTGTCATGTTTGCCACGATTCCTTCGTTTTTCGCCGCGTGGTATGCGCCGTTCCCGCGCAGTCAGGAAGACTCATCCGCGTAGCGATGTCTCCGGCGTGTGATGGGCTGGCATAGCGTCGCTACAGTAAGGGCGTCCGCGAGCGGACACGCCACGGGGGGCGTAGCGATGTCTCCGGCGTGTGGTCGGCGGGGACGCCTACGCAAAACAAACCACCAAAATTCCAGTAGCCACGAGCAGTGCGACTGACCAAAGACGGTAGTTTTTCCAGAGGGGTAGCGCTTTCAGTTCTTGGGTCTCCTTAGCGTAAAAAACGGGCGTCCATACTAAGGCGATTTGTTCGTCGCGCGGTGGTTGGTCACTCCGGCTTGCGAGCAGCAAGGTGGTCAGCGAGATCACAAATAGGATGGGGCCAACGTAGAGAAAGTGTAGATCGGTCAGCCCGATCACTTCATTGGCTGTAAACAGCAGTGCTCCTGCGATGGTTCCGCAGATGACCGTCCACCACGCCCCTTGGGCATTGGCACCTTTCCAAAAAGCACCCACGAAATAGACCGCGCAGATCGGCGGCACTGTGTAGGAGAGCACCATCTGTAGATATTTGAAGAGCGAGGCGAAGTTTTCAATCTGTTGAGCCCAAAGCGCGGCCAGTATCATGAAAATCCCCGTCACCCATCGGCCGACTTTCATCAGCGACGCACTGCTCAATTCGGGGCGGCGTTTATGCACGAAGTCCATTGTCACAAGGGTCGAGGCTGCATTTAGCGTGGAGTCGATCTGCGACATAAGTGCGGCGATGAAGCCCGCCATCACTAGCCCGAGCAGGCCGGTCGGCAGTAGGTCAAACATTAGGGTCGGATAAACTAAATCGGGGCGCGCCAGGTCGGGGTAGAGCTTGAGCGCAATCGTGCCGGGCAGTACCATGATGAAGAGCACCGGGAGCTTGAGCGCAGCTGCGAGGAGCACCCCCCAGCGTCCGTGGTTGACGCTCTTCGCGCTCAAAACACGCTGCACCATAAACTGATTCGCACACCAGAAGTAAAAGCCCAGCAACGGCACGCCCGTGATCAAGCCGAGCCACGGCACACCGGCGTCGTCCAATGGACGGATTAAACTCAATCGCGACGGGTCGAGATCTGCCGTCATGCCGCTCCAGCCGCCGACCTTATCGAAGGCCACCACTGTAATGACGACGGCGCCGATCAAGAGGAGTACGGTCTGAATTACATCTGTATAGATGACCGCAGCCAGTCCGCCCGCGATGGTGTAGAGCCCCGCCGCAATGGCGAGGATCGCGATGGTTACCCCCATATCTAACTCGGGGAAGACCAGTTTCAAAAGAAGTCCGCCCGCAAAGAGGCTGCCCGCCGTGTCCACGATGATATTGAGAAACAAAGTCAATGCGGAGAAGTAGGTGCGGATGCGCCCGTCGTAGCGACGTTCCAAAAACTCCGGTAGCGTGAAGACCTGCGAGCGCAAGACGAAGGGCAGAATGAAAATTGCAAAAAAGACCAAGACAACCGAGGCCATCCACTCGTAGTTGAAGACAGAGATACCCGTGCGGTAGGCTTCACCCGCTAGCCCGATCAAAGTCGTCGAAGAGATATTTGAGGCAAAGAGTGAGATGCCAATCAACGGCCAAAGCATACCGCGCCCCGCAAGGAAGTAATCCTCCGCCGATTGATGCTTGCCTGCGAGTCGCCAACCGATCCAAAGCACGACTAGACCGTAGAGTCCGATCAGCGCGAGATCCAGTGGTGCCAGTGTGTAGTCGATATCCATGCTTCTAGTGTAACATACCGTGCAAGGGGGGGCTTCGCCGAGGGCGCAATTAAATGTGCGGGATATGACTCTATTGAGAAAAGGTAGCGCGGCATGGCCTCATGCCACACGTAGGCGTATCAAGGTGCGGCATGAGGCCATGCCACGCTACCACTTTCTACCCCGTCGATTGTCCGATCGCCTATGACCCCGTGCGCCGCTTGGGCTTTCGCTATGTGTGTACCTCTGGTTTTCGGCGCGGAGATTTTAGCCAGCTTCGTGCCTTTTCCGTTGATAGAGGGGAGTCGTATCCGCTTAAAGATTTACCACTCAGTCAGTGGGCGCTTTGGTTTTTAGAGTGGATCGAACCGAGCGAGGCTCAATCAGGGCAACTTCTGGGTCTCTTAGCGATAGATCGCCCCTCCGACGACCAGATCGTGATCGAGCATCGCCTCTTTGCCTACAAGCTCGGCGAGTCGCAGCTACGCTTGAGACCACTTTGTCGTGACGCGTATAAACCGCTGGCTTTTTGTCCCAAAGGTAAGCCCCGCGTAGTGATCGGAGGCGATGGCCTCCACCTTTGGGATCTTGAAACGAATCAGTGTCATCGTTTGACCCGTAACGGGCGCTACCCCGTCTGGTCGCCTGACGGCAAGGGCATCTGGTATCGTGAGAGCAGCGCCGATCTGCACTACTACGACTTTGCGGCGAACGAGTCTGAGCTGATCCTTGGGCTTCCCCATCAACGCCACCCTGAGTTCTGGAACGCGCGTCCCGCCTGTCTGACGAAGGATGGTCGCTACGTGGCCACTTGCTTGACCGAGAAGGTGCTACGCGGCGTCAGCCAAAAGGGCAGCGCGACCGGGGCGCGCGAGCGTGTCTATGTGCACAATCACCGGCTCTTCATGCTCGTGTGGGCGGCGGCGTGAAAAGGGTCTAAAACGGGCGGTTTGATATTCCTACGCAAGTGCGGCGGAGGAAAGTGGAGATTCCCCCGCCGCAGGGCGTGTGTTTGCAGTTTTTTTCTGCCGGGGCTATGGCTGGTCTTTTGTTTTTCGCATGCGATAACTTGAGCCTTTGATTAGGACTGTTTCGCAGTGGTGAAGAAGACGGTCGAGGAC
>Ga0209491_10001002_pt1 | contig 56374 bp, 48 predicted proteins | sample BON02_FD_187213 | JGI IMG/M metagenome (GOLD analysis project Ga0209491, IMG submission 187213) | Freshwater microbial communities from Lake Bonney liftoff mats and glacier meltwater in Antarctica - BON-02 (SPAdes) (version 2) | ecosystem: Environmental > Aquatic > Freshwater > Ice > Glacier...
GGGGCCGGGGAGCGGGCGTGGTCAAGCCTCGCCCCTACAGGGAACGGGGAGCGGGCGTGGTCAAGCCTCGCCCCTACGGGGGACGGGGAGCGGGCGTGGTCAAACCTCGCCCCTACGGGGGACGGGGAGCGGGCGTGGTCAAGCCTCGCCCCTACAGGGGACGGGGAGCGGGCGTGGTCAAGCCTCGCCCCTACCGGGGCCGGGGAGCGGGCGTGGTCAAGCCACGCCCCTACCGGGGCCGGGGAGCGGGCGTGGTCAAGCCACGCCCCTACAGGGAACGGGGAGCGGGCGTGGTCAAGCCTCGCCCCTACGGGGGACGGGGAGCGGGCGTGGTCAAGCCTCGCCCCTACAGGGAACGGGGAGCGGGCGTGGTCAAGCCACGCCCCTACAGGGGACGGGGAGCGGGCGTGGTCAAGCCTCGCCCCTACGGGGGACGGGGAGCGGGCGTGGTCAAGCCACGCCCCTACAGGGGCCGGGGAGCGGGCGTGGTCAAGCCTCGCCCCTACGGGGGACGGGGAAAGCGGGCGTGGTCAAGCCTCGCCCCTACGGGGGACGGGGAGCGGAATACCGCTTCCGCTGGCTCGGACAAAATATAAAGCGAGTAGGTGTGACCATGGAGGTGGGCGCTGAAAGCTCCGGGCGCTGCTCGCCGCGTGTGCCGCCGAGAAATACCGCCTCGGATGATTTTTGTTCGGAGAGATCAGCTGGTTAAATTCCACGCTGAGAACGCGAGACTTGGGGGTCGCGATGAAGAATCGTGGGGCAGGGAAATTAACCGAATAGGTTACTTTGGGTCGGAGCGGTGGCTGACCGACGGCCCATTATGCGGGTCGGCGAAGGAAAGGGCGGGAGGTGGCACTGTGGCGCGCGATGCCAAGCGATATGGGTGGTTGCTCAAATTGGATGTAGAGAAGTATTTCGACTCGATCCCGCAGGAGATTTTGTTGAGGCAAGTGACGGGGAGGTGGAGAGATCCGCGAGTGGTGAGAGATGGTGCGATCAATAGATCGTGCCCCGAAGGGGTGATGATGTGGGTGCTCTTGGGGAGACTGAAGAACAAAGGCTGCTCTGCGCTGAGGGTGCACTCACTGGCACTGGGATGGGGGCAGTGAGGTTTTTCAAAGGAGGGAAGGAGGAGTTGGTGAGGCAGGTGCGGACGGCCCAGCGGTCCGTCTCTACCTTTGACGGGGCACTTGATGGCGGGGGTTCTGGCTCCTGCTTACCTCATGTTATTCAGCGCCGGTTACGGATGCGGTCCGGTTTCCAGTCGTCTGGTGAAATTGCCATCACGGGCGAATGCCTGAAGTCCTTCACATTGCGCGTCACGATCCAGTCGGCACCCACATTTTGGGCGAGGACCGCAATCATGGCGTCCTCGAAGTCGGGCATCGACCATTCCAAAGCGCGACGGATGTCTCTCTCATCGCCACCAATAATTTGACAAGCGTGCGCGAGATCCCCAAAGAACGCGCGACGTTGCTTGGGGGGCACCGAGCGCGATAAAAAATAATCCAGAGTGGCGACCGAGTGCCAAGCCACCACCCCACGACCCAAACCATCCGTCGCCCAAGCGACGACCCGGGAACTGGAATCGGACAAGTTGGGGCGATCAAGCACTACATCCAGCCAGACGTTGGTATCGATGAGAATCTTCATCGAACGTGTTTGGCGCGGATCGCCTCAAAGCGCTCATCGTGGTCGTTGTTCAACACGGCTTTTCCGGCACCGCGCCATCGACTCACAAAGGTATCGCCGCCTTGGTTCAACGAGCTTGAGGCAATCACGGCAAAATGGTCCTCGACCAAACGAGAGAGTGGCACCTTGCGTTCCCGAGCGATGCGTTTAGCCCGAGCGACCACCGCTTGATCGACCGACAAGGTGAGTTTTGTTTTCATACGTATAAGATGGAATTCTACGTATGAAAGTCAATGCAGGGATCAGGTAAGAAACGATCGCTCACAAATTTCAACCACGTCGCGTGTCGTCGTTAGGTTCGCCTTTTTTTCCAAAAAATACGATATGATCTCTTACGGCCACGGTGCGATTTAGGGGGCAGGTGGCCGTAAACTTTTTCACCTTAGCAGGCGCAAAAATCTTGGAAACAGTATCCCGCGAATGTGACTCGGGACAAAGTGGAGAGCGTGAGAAAGTAACCTACGGGGTTACTTTGGGGCGGGCCAAGCGGTAGGAACGGTTGAGCCGTTCAACCGACGACTGTATGGGCAATGGATCGGCGCGAATAAAGCGGGCGCAGGAAAGGGCGGTTCGCCCGCCTGCTATCTTCCGGGAGGGAGGAGCGGGGCGTAGGGATCGAACGCTGGGTTGGGTTTGGGCATCTGAGCGTTCATGGTCGCTTGCCAATCGAGGAGTTTGGCGCGGAGCTCGGCGGTTTTGACGGGATTGGAAATGGCGAGGTTGGTGGTTTCGCCAATGTCGTAAGCCAAGTTGTAGAGTTCCACTTCGTCGAATTCGTAGAACTCGATGAGCTTCCAATCGCCGTCGCGGATGGCGGCACCCGGGGTCCAGGTGGAGCCGTGGTAGTGCGGGTAGTGCCAGACGATCGGATCGGTGGCGGTGGGGGATTGGCCGCGGAGCAAAGGGAGGAGCGTTTGGCCGTCGGCGTGCAGGTCGGGACGAAGCGGGAGGTGGGCGAGCTCCAGCATGGTGGGGAAAAAGTCCATGCTCACGACAGGTGTGTCGGTAACGGTGCCGGCAGTCGTGACCCCGGGGGCGCGGACGATCATGGGCTCGCGGATGCCGCCTTCATAGAGCCAGCCCTTGCTGGATCGAAGCGGGAGGTTGCTGGTCGGGGCGACGCGTCCGTCGAGGGTGGCGAGGCCGCCGTTGTCGGAGAAGAAGATCACGACCGTATTTTCGTCGAGACCGAGCTCGCTGAGGGAACCGAGGATGGCGCCGACGCTGTCATCTACGGCGGCGACCATGGAGGCGTATGCGGGGTTGTCTTGGCGAGCGCGGGTGAGGCCACGTCGTTCGACGACGGTGGGGGTTTCTCCCTCAAAGGTTTCGGCGGCTTTGGCCTGATAATGGGGGTAGCGTTTTTGGTAAGGCTGGATGGGGGTGTGGACGTTGTAGTAGGAGAGATAGAGGAGGAACGGCTCGTCGGTGTTTTCGTGCGACTGCAGGAACTTGATGGATTCCTTGGTGAGTCGCTCGGTGAGGTATTCGTCTTCTTTTTCGGCCTGAAGAAATGGATTCGTCCACGGGGCGTAATAACCGCCGGGAGGTGAGCCGACTTCGTGGCCGCCAATATTGAAGTCGAAGCCTTGATCGGTGGGGAGATTTCCGACGGTGCCGAGGTGCCATTTGCCGGCGAAGAAAGTGGCATAGCCGGCTTCCCGGAGGACTTCGGCGATGGTGACCTCGTGGAGCGGAAGTTCATTTAAATCATCGATGTGTTGGAAGCGCGGGTTGTAGGCGCGGTCGGTGGCCATACCGGGGATCCAATCGGTGATATTCACGCGGACGGGGTGGCGACCGGTCAGAATGCTCGCGCGAGTGGGCGAGCAGATGGAGGCGGCGGCGTAGCCCGAGGTAAACTTCATGCCGGAGGCGGCGAGTTTATCGATGTGGGGCGTCTCGTGGAAGGTGCTGCCGTAGGCGCCGATATCGGCCCAGCCGAGGTCGTCGACGAGGAAAAAAACGAAGTTGGGGCGTTTGACGGCGGCTAGCGGGGAGAATGAAGCGAGGACGGCGGCGAGGAGAAGGAAGAGCGATGGGCGGCGCATGACGGGGCGGGGGCGAAGAAAAGGGGAACCCGGTGAAACGTTCCCCGAGTGGGAGAAAGAGGAATTGAGTTGGTCATGGTTCTCCAGCCCAAAGCGGGCGCGACATTCTTAACCGATCAGTTCGGGAATCACTTGGCCGCCGAATTGGCTGAGCTGTTTGTAGCGGCCGCCGTGCAAGTAGGTGAGCTTGTTGTCATCGAGTCCGAGGAGGTTGAGAATGGTGACGTGCACGTCGCGAATCGGGTGGGCGACGTCGACGGCTTTGCCGCCCACCTCATCGGTGGCGCCGACGATGGTGCCTTTTTTAACGCCGCCACCAGCAAAGAGCATGGTCATGGCATCGGCGTTATGACCGCGGCCAAGGGAGTAGACCCCACCGCGTTTATTGCTGTCGGGGGTGCGACCGAACTCGCCGGTCCAGATCACGAGAGTGTCGTCCAGCATGCCGCGTTCTTTGAGGTCGCGGATGAGGGCGGCCATGGGTTTGTCGACGCTCTTGATGCGGGAGGAATGACCGCGCGCGAGGTAGTCATGGCTATCCCAGCCGCCGCTGAAGATTTGGACAAAGCGCACGCCCTTTTCGACGAGGCGGCGGGCGAGGAGACACTGGCCGCCGAAGAGAGCCGTTTCTTTTTCGTCCATGCCATACCTGTTTCTCATGCTCTCGGGTTCATTCTTGATATCGACGATTTCGGGCACCTCCATTTGCATGCGATAAGCGAGCTCGTAGCTCTCCATGCGGGCGGCGAGATCGGCGTGCTCGGGATGCTGATTGGCGTGATGCTGGTTCATCATGGCCAGCTCATCGATGAAGCGGCGTTGGTGTTCGCGCGTCTTGAAAGGTTGACCGTTGAGGTCGAGAATAGGGGAGCCCTCGGTGCGAAGGCGCGTGCCTTGGTAGTGAGCGGGCAGGAAGCCGTTGGACCAATTGGCAGAGCCACCTTGAGGCATGGCGCCCTCGGTCATGACCACGTAGCCGGGGAGGTTTTGGTTGGACGAACCGAGGCCGTAAGTCGCCCAGGCGCCGAGGGACGGATCGGCGCCCAAACGGCTGCCCGTGTTCAGGTGAAACAAGGCCTCGGGGTGGTTGACGGATTCGGCCATGCAGCCGCGGTAGTTGCAGAGTTCGTCGGCAACGTAGGGATCGGCCAAGTGTTGCCACTGGTCGCTCATTTCGATACCGGATTGACCGACCCGGCGGGACTGGAATGGGCTACCGACGTAGAAGCGATAGCCGGTGGCGAGCCCATCGGTGCGTTTTGATTCCGTCTTGTGGAATTTTTGCAGGGTAGGTTTGGGATCGAACGTATCCATGTGACCGGGACCGCCCTCCATGAAGAGCATGATCACGTTTTTGGCCTTGGCCGGGAACATGGGTTTCTTCGGCGACAAGGGACCGGGAGCGACGATCCCGGATTCGTTGGCCAACAGATTGGTGAAGGCGACGGAGCCCATGGAGGCTCCTAAACCGTAGAGGAATTGACGGCGGGTGAAGGCGTTGGAAACGGGACGAGAGCAGAGGGGCAAATTCATAGCAAATTAGTAGGTGTAGATGAATTCGTTGGTGTTGAAGATCAGCAGGCAGATGTCGGCGAGGGCGCGGATTTCGGGCGAAACGTCGGCGGCTTTGGCATCGGGTTGATAGCCTTCGTAGGCGGGCAAGATTTCTTCATATTCGAAGGGCATACCGGAAAACTCTTCGACCAGAGTTCGCGTAATCTGAGTCGGGTAAGTCACCGGCTGTGGCACGATGCCCCGATGGTAATCTTGCATCTCATGAGCATACGAAAGCAGCGATTTTTTCTCGGATTCGGAGGGCTGACGGTTGAAGGCCAAGTCGAAGGCGCGATCGATTTGCGCGTCGAGCGATGGGGCTCCTTGGGCCAGCCGCAGGGCGAACGCGATGGAGCGGTCAGTCGTCATATCGCTGTTCATCATGGTGAACGCTTGGGGCGAGACGGAGGCATCATCGCGGCGCTCGCAGGCGTCGTTGGGATTGGGTTGATTGAAGATCTCCAAGAACGGATCAGGTAGGCCCCGAACACGATAGGCGTAGATGCTGCGGCGATTGCGGTCCCCGGCGCTGATCGAAGGTTGGTAGGCGGGAGCAATGGAGAACTGAATCATGCGCGGTTGCAGCGCCACCTCTCGGTTCATCTCCGGTTGGATGGGACGGCCACCGATTTCGGGATTAAGCTCACCCGTTATTCTTAGCATGGAGTCGCGGATCTCTTCGGCGGTGAGGCGGCGGTGGGGATAGAACGCGAGCAGATCGTTGTGGGGATCGGAGTTGGCGAGTGCTTCGCGTTGCGGGTGCAGGGAGGACATCTGATAGGTGGCCGAAGTCATGATGAGCTTGTGCAGGCGCTTCAGCTTCCAGCCGTTCTCGACGAAGTCGGCGGTCAGCCAATCGAGGAGTTCGGGGTGGGTGGGTTTCCGGCCCTTGGCGCCGAAGTTGACGGGGTTGCCTGCAATCGGGCGGCCGAAGTGGTGTTGCCATACGCGATTGACGATGGTGCGGGCGGTGAGGGGATTAAGTTCATCGGCGACCCAATGGGCGAAGGCGAGACGACGACCATTGAGGTCTTCGGAGATCAAGTAAGGATCTTCCGCGTCGGGATCGACGGGAACGCCGAGGGAACTGATGACCCCGGGTTGCACGCGGGCGCCGGGCGCCAGGTGGGAGCCTCCGGTGAAGATGAAGCTTTCGATTTTCGCGGCGGCGTCGATTTTATCAGGTGCCCGCAATTTACGGGAATTGAGGAATTTCGGATCGGGTCCGTTATACACGCTTTGGGCTATGGGCTCGAAGCGTTCGAGACGACGCTTCCAGATCCATTCGTCCTGTTCGCGCACTTTCAGACGGCCTTGCTCGATGTAATCGAGGCCAGCGTGACGCGGCGGCTTCAGTTCGTCGGGGATGGCCTTGCGATCGTCTCCTTTAACGAAAGGGAGGGCATTGTCGACATACCACGCGCGCTCGGCGGTTTCTTGCTTGGCTTCGAGTTCGCCTAGCTTGCCGCTCGAGTAGGCCAAGAGACGTTCCACCATGGCTTTTTCGTCTTCAAATCCGGAGAGGTTTTCTTCGGGAAGGAAGGGCGCTTCACGTTCGGCGAGTTGGGTGCCGGCGAAGGTGGCGTAGACGCGGTAGTAGTCGAGGGTCGGTAGAGGATCAAATTTGTGATCGTGGCATTTGAAACACCGCATGGTGGTGGAGAGAAAAGTTTGCCCGACGGAGTTGACCACATCGTCGATGTAAAGCTGACGGGCTTCGGGCACGGGAACCATGGCGGGATCCCAGGAGCCCAGGCGGAGGAAGCTGGTTGCGACGAGGAGTTCGGGGTCGCGCTCGCCTTCCGGTTGAGTGGCCCAGATTTCGTCGCCGGCGAGCTGTTCGACGATGAATTCGTTGTAGGGTTTATCGTCATTGAGGGAGCGGATCACGTAGTCGCGATAGCGCCACATGTTGGAGCGTTCGTAGTCGTTGGACATGCCGGCGGTATCGGCGTAGCGGGCGACATCGAGGTAGTGCTGAGCCCAGCGCTCTCCATAGTGGGGGGAGGCGAGGAGGCCATCGACGAGATCGTTCATCGCGGCGGCAGGATCGGCGGCAGAGGCAAATGCCATGGCTTCGGTAGGCGTGGGCAGAAACCCGACGAGGCTCAGGCTGGCGCGGCGAACGAGCGTGCGGGCATCGGTGCGAGGGGCGGGGGCGACGCCGGCATCGTCGAGTTTGCGGGAGATGAAGTAGTCGATGGGATGGCCGGAGAAGCCCTCGGGGATTTCGGTTTTTTTGACCGGCTGAAATGCCCAAACGTCTTCGGGTTGGTAGCGGCGGTAGGTCCATTCGTCGGACTGCCCGCCGCTGGTCTGCACGATCATGCCGTCCTCGTTATGGGTTTTGGACCATTCCGCCTGTTGATAGGCTTGCCGTTGGGGTAGCGACGGCCAGACGGCACCGTGGGCGATCCACTTTTCGATGATGGCGACCTGTGGAGCAGAGAGACGGTCGTTTTCCTTGGGGGGCATCTCGAGGTCGGGATCGGCCCAAGTGATGGCGGTCATGATGACGCTCTCCTCGGGCGAACCGGGCACGACGATGTCACCGTAGCCATCGCCTCCGAGTAGGATGTCATCGAGCGTGAGCAGGCTGAGACCGCCTTCGATTTCCTCCGGATCGTCGCCGTGACACGCGAAGCATTTTTCCTGTAGAATAGGGAGGACCTTGAGAGCGAAATCGCGTTCGGCCTCGTGGGTGTCCGAGGTTTCGACGGCGGTGAGGGTCACGGCGCCGAGGAGGGCCAGGGTGGCCGCAAGGGCGGCGAGCTTATGGTTTTCCATACTGGTAAATTTCGGCGATTTCGGCGTCGGAGAGGGCAGAGGAAAAGAGGGCAAATTCGTCCATGCTTCCGTTGAGATTACGGACGGCAAAATCGGTGTCTTCGCGGACGGGGAGGTCCCAGTTGCCAATCGAGGCGGCGCCGATTGCGACGGTTTCGACCAGGTAGTTTTCCGGGACCGCTTCGCGACTCAGAATTTTGCCGTTTAAGTAGTGGGTTACCCGGGCCGCATCGACGTCGTAGACGGTGGCAATCATGAGCCACCGGCCGCTGAGGGACGGGTGCCAAAACGAGGGGGAGTAAAACTCGTATTTGGATTTTTCGCCGGACGAGGCATCGACTTTATCGCGTTTTTTGACCGAGAAAAACATGCGCCCATCGTCCATGATCTGCCAATGCGGTTCGTTGAGGTCATGGCCGTCGGTGAGGAAGAGGGAATTATACCAGCGATCGAGGCTGTTGATTTTGATCCACGTCATGAGGGTAAGGGATCGGTAGGCGCCGGGCACGACCACGCGGACACGACTGCCGGTGGGACTGAAGTCGAGGGCCTCTCCCGGGGTGCCCCAGCGGTCGGTCGCGCGGGCAGCGCCGACGACGGCGCCTTCGCCGATCTGAGAGTCCACGGCGCGATTGACGAGGCGCCGACTCCATTGCTGCGGGGAGGCCATCCGGTAGTAAGCCAGCAGTCGGGGATCGGCCTGAAGTTTTGCACTGAACTCAAGCCATTCGGCCCGGCGACCCAGGCGCTTGGAGGTGAGGCGGGCGGTGAATTCATCGACGCCGATGAAGTTGGTTTCGTCGGCAGTCAGGTCGGTGAGGTGGCCAGCGGCGTGCCAGCCGAGGGCTTGACCTTGTTGGAGACGTCGCAGGGCGGAAGCTTCGGGATGCCATTCAACTTCGCCGTCGAAGACATGAAGCTCGGAGCCTTCGGCGGTGACGTTAAGGGCAAACTCGGTGCTAAGGTCGACAACTTGTCCGGCGGGACTGTGAATTCGAAAACCGTGAGCGGCCTCGGGCACGCGGGCGCGAATGCGGCCGGAGGAAACAATCATTTCCATGGCGGAAATAACTTCAAAATCTGCGGCTCCCTCGACGACGAGGCTGACGCCGCTGAAGAGTTCGATCTGGGCGACCCCGGATTCGAGTTGCAGGGGACCGGAGGGGAGCAGGACACCGTCGGTCAAGGCGGTGCGGTTGGTCCAGATGGTTTCGGACTGGCCGACCAAGAGTCCGAAACCTTGGGCTTTTTGCTCGGACACCTTAGGGAGGGGGGGCGAATTATTACGATGACTGAGGTCGCCCCCGAGGGAGGCGAAGGCGAGGGCGACGACGGCGGCGAGACTCGATAGCGCCCAGCGCCAATGGCGCCAGGTGCTCACCGGGGGCAGCGAAATTACTTCGGCTTCGGCGGCGGCTTCGGTTTCGAGCAAGGCCGTGAGTGCGAGCCGATCGTAGTAGTCCTGCCGAGTGGACGGGTTGACGGTCAGTTCGGCTTCGATGCGGATCCCATCGGCGGCGGAGAGATCTCCGGCAATGAGCCCCTCGAGGAGATGATCACGTTCGCGACGAGTCATGCGGTGGCGTTCTGGTTATCGCTGTTTTCGCGCATGCAACGCAGGAGGGCTGAGCGCAGTCGAAAAAGGGTGACTTTCAATCCGCCGACACTGCGGCCGGATTGCTGGGCGTAGTCTTTTAATGTGCCGGTCTTAGCGTAGCGATGGAGGAGAAGGTCTCGATCCTTCGGTTTTAGTTTTCCGAGACAGCGTTGCAGGATTTCGTGCTGATGCTCGATGGTATCCGTGCGGGCGGAAAGCTCTTCGGCGAAGGTTTCTTCAAGTTCGTCACTGAAGATCAACATCGAATCACGGGCTTGGCGTTTGCGGTAGTTGAGCACCTCGTAGCGCGCGATACTGAAGGCCCAGGCTTTGAAATTGGTGCCGATTTCGAAATCGTTTCGTTTCTGCCAGATTAACGCGTTGGCCTGTTGAGCGACATCGGCGGCGGCCGGGTCACCGGGCAGCAGCGACTGGATGTAGATCCGAAGCGGCAGCTGAATAGTGGTCAGTAATTCTACAATGCGACTTTCTTGTTCGTTCTGCTTCATGCGGGGTCTGCCTATGAATGCCGGGAATCCTAAAAGGTTAACCGATGGGAGAAAGTTTTTAGTTCAGGGCAAGCGGCTGGGGACTGCGGAGATAGCTCCAGAGGTCTTGCAGTTGAGAATCGCTCAGACCGTTAAGTAGTCCTGCCGGCATAAGGGAGCCCGGCTGGAGCTCGATCGAGAGCAGTTCATCACGACGTAGGATGACCTCGTTCCCCCCGATGATACGGAGACTCAGCATCTCGATTTCGTTGCGGGCGAGGAAGCCGGAGAGCGTGCGGCCGTCGATGGTTTTGACCGTGACCATTTCATAGCCGGAACGGATTTCCGCGCTGGGGTTGATGATCGATAGCAGCAGCGTGTCGGTCTGGTCGCGTTGGTAGGACGTCAGGTCGGGACCGAGATTGCCGCCGGCACTGAATAAGGTGTGACAGGCCGCGCACCGTTGCTGGTAGAGCGAGAAGCCGGATTTTGGGTCGCCTCCAGGGACGGAAACGACGGCGCGAACCCGGGCGATCTCCTGCTCGGAGGCGGAAGCAGATTGAGTTGTTGCTGGTCCGAAATGGAGATGAATGAGTTCGTCCAGGGTGGGATCCTGGTGTCGGCGAATCGCGGCGAGTGCATTGGCTGAGACGGGCGGGGTAATTGATTTTAGCCAAATTTCACTCCAAGCGACGCGACTGGTGAGGAGCGATTGGGCGGCCTCTTGGGCCTGCCCTTGCAGTTGCGGAAGACGGGAGATGACAACGCGGGCGATTTCTAGTTCGTCGTAGCCTTGAAGGGCGGCGAGGGCGGCCTGCTGGATTTCAACGCGATCATCTGAGATGCGTTCGAGAATCAGGGGGAGGGCGGCCGGGGTGGGTTGCTCGGCGAACACTTCCAGCACCCGCTGGATGGGGGCAGGGGCGGCGGTGGGGGAGCGGAGGATTTCCAATGCCTCTTCCAGCGAACTCGCGAGGTCCAGTCGCAGGCGAAGGGAAATTGGCGCGCGATCGCTCTCGACCAGAGCCGAGACGAGTGCGGTAGGAAGGCCGGACATGGATTTTCCGAGATAGGCTTTTTCGAAGCCGTCGACGATTGCCCGACGCAGCGCGGGAGTGGCGGCTTGCCGAATGAGTCGGGCGCAGCGCAGCAAGTCGTCGTCGCGCCCGGCTGATGCCATTCTTCGCACGATGTAGCTGGCGAGGGTGGCTGATGGGGATGCATCGTTCTGGGTAAGATATCGCTCGAACAACGCTGCCACTTTTTCGGGACTGGTTTGGTAGAATGGCTCAAGGCTCCACCAAATCAGACTCTCCAGATCATGGATGCCGAGGCCGTGGGGATTGCGCAGAAGCGACTCGAAAACGGGCAAGGCTTGGTCGGGAGGAAGACGTGCGGCACTGGAGGCGATTTGGCCGAGGACTTCCAGATCGGATTCGGAATTGGAGAGATTAATGAGCGTCGGCAGACTCGGTGGATTGATTTGACGTCGATCGCCGGCGAGCCGGATGGCCCACTGGCGAACTGACGGGTTGGGGTGAGCTAGCGCGGTGGCGAAGGTGGGTTGATCGAAGGCATCGCAATGGTTGAGGGCCCAGAGGGCTTCGAGCGCGGATTGACCGTTTTTATTTTCGAGCGTGTGCCGCAGCCGGGGAACCATTTCTTGGCGATCGTCTCGCCAACTGAGGAGGGTTTGGGCGGTTTCGCGCCACCAGCGATTGGGGTGATCGAGTAAGTCAACGAGTTCGCTGGTTGAGCGCTGGGTGAGATCGAACGGGGCGAGATGCGCGGTGTCTTTGCGGCGAATGCGGAAGAGCCGGCCGTCCAGTTTGCTGATCTTACCCTCGTGGTTACGGTAGTGGTTGATCTGTTGGTCATACCAATCGCAGACGTAGACGGCGCCGTCGGGGCCCGACTCCATATAAACGGGGCGAAACCAGCGATCTTGGGCGTTGACCAAGAGGTCGAGCGCGGTGCCGCGGTAGTTGAGATCGTTGGCGGTCAACTGATAGGCGCCGACGGTGCCTTGGAGTGCGCCTAAAAATAAGAGAGAGCCGTCGTAGCGAGCGGGCAGAGTTCCCCCCTCGTAAATGAGCACGGAGTTGGAAATACGACGATGGCCGAGGGACTCGATGCCTGGGAAGAAATCGAAGGCGTAGGGATTGGAGAGGGCGCCGTGTTTGCCGAAGTTCTTTTTGTAGAACGCACCCTGAAGGAAAAAGTAGGCCGGAAAATTGTCATTAGTCCCGGCGAAGAGGCGGCCTTGGGAGTCGAATTCGCAGCTCCAAACGTTACCGCCACCTTCGGCGAAAACCTCATAGATTTTCTGCGTGGGGTGATAGCGCCACATGAGTTGACCGATGCGGCTCACGGGGGGGGCGTCGGAGCCTGCCACGACGATATCGGAGGTGACGGTGGAGCCTTGAGCAGCGTAGAGCCAGCCGTCGGGCCCCCAGCAGAGCGAGTTGACGATGGCATGGGTGTCTTGAATCCCGAATCCATCGAGATGGACTTCCGGGGCGCCGTCGGGCACGTCATCGCCATCGGCGTCGGGATAGAAAAGGAGGTAAGGAGGATTGAGCACCCAGACCCCGCCGTGGCCGATTACACAGCTGGTGGCTAGGCTGAGGCCGTCGACAAAGGTTTTGGAATGATCGTAGGTGCCATCGCCGTTGGTATCCTCGTGGATAGAAATGCGATCGAGCCCGGGCACGAAATCGGGATGGCCGGGGGGCCGTGGTTTACGGTCATAGACGTTGCGCCAGAAGCGGTCACGGCTGACGAGTTCGAGTCCGGCGGGCTCGGGGTATTGGCGGTATTCGACGACCCACATGCGGCCGCGGGCATCGAAGTTGAGAAAAACGGGCTGCTGAATCGCGGGCTCGGCGACGAGTAAGTCGAGGGCGAGGTCGTCGGGGAGTTGCATGCCCTGGGTGGACTCGAGCGGGCTCAGAGGAGGATCGGAGGCTTCGTAGTCTTGGGCCAAAGCGACCGCATTGGTGGGCGGGGCGGCCGAGACCAAACACGGCAGGTGGCAGAGGAGGAGGCAAAGGGCGCTGAGCGCCCGGAAATGTTTTGATGGCATGGGGTGGGGCGGATCGTGGGGGCGAGCAGATAGGTTTTCCAGTTAAAGATCTCTCATCCGAAGACAGGGGAAACCGCCGTGGGAGCTTTACGCGGAGACCGGCGCAGGTTTCAGTGCAGGAGATGCAAGCATGCGTAAAAAAGTTTATCAAAGTGGGACTCGTGCTTAGTTTGTGGTGGGGAGGTGGGTGGGCCCGGGCTAACCCTCGGGCGGGCGAGTGGGCTCATGGCAGGGCCGATTTACAGCCGGATGCGCGAGTGGTTTGGGGCGAACTCCCCAATGGCTTTCGGTATGCGCTGCTGCCGCATCACGGCGTGCCGCAGGCGGCCACCTTACAATTGTTGGTGCTGGCGGGATCGCTCGACGAATCTGACCAAGAGCGTGGGTTGGCGCACTATATCGAACATATGTGTTTTCGCGGCGGAGAGGAGTTTTCGGAAGATGATATGGTCAAATTCTTCCAAGAGTTGGGCATCGAATACGGTAGTGATGTCAATGCGGTGACCACGTTTGATCATACGGCTTACTCGCTCGATTTTCGCGATGCCTCGACGGCATTGTTGGGCCGCGGTTTACGGTTGTTTCGCAGTTTTGCGGATGGCGTAAGTTTCACGCGGGAAGCGGTGGACCAAGAGCGCGGCGTGGTTTTGAGCGAGTTGAGAGGTCGAGACAGTTATATGGCGCGGGGGCAATTGGCGTCGCTGCGCACGATCTTTGCGGGATTAAAATTCCCCGATCGCACTCCCGGAGGTACGCCGGAAACGGTGAACGCGTTGAGGCCCGAGCAGTTTCGGTCTTTTTACCAACGGAATTATCGGGCTGACATGATGGTGTTGGTTGCTTCGGGTGATTTTGAATCAGGGGCTTTGGTGGAATTGATTGAGGAGCGTTTTGGATCGATGGCGAAACCAGCGACACCGGTTCCGGCGCGCGAGATGGGGGTGCTGGTTGAAACGAAAGGGCTGCGGGCGGATACATTTCGAGTCAGCGATGTGGGGTTTGTGCGGGCGACCTTGGCTTCGCCCCGATCTTTCGCGGGAACGGTTGATTCCAAGGCCGCGCGGATCGAACAATTGCGAGCGAATTTCGTGCAATCACTGCTGAGTGAGCGGCTCCAGAAAGGAATCCTGAGCACGCCGGGAGGCGATGCGATGTCCGAGAGTCTAATGGGCCACCACGCCGCGATTGCGGGAGTGACTTCGAATGGGAAAAACTGGGGGCAGCACCTTGGGGCATTGGACCAGATGATTCGGGCAACCTATCGATGGGGATTCGAGTCGGCGGAGATTGAGGCGTCGCGCACGCGTCAGCAACGCAATGCGGAACTGATGATCGATCAAATGGCGCAGGTCGACCCCCATGTTCTGTCGCAGCGGTTGCTTGATTCCATTGTCGACCACGAGGTGTTTGTGGGGCCGGAAACCGAGTTGAGATGGATGGCGGAATGGTTGGGTTCGGTGGAGCAAAATCAATTAAACGAAACGTATCGAAAGATATGGGACATTGATCATTTGGTGGTGCATCTCAACGGCGAGATTGAGCCGGAACTCAAGACCATCGAAGTGCTGGAAACTTTGCGTAAGGACCGGGAGGTTCCGTTGCGAGAATTACAACTGGCGGCGCGGAAGGAGCACCGTTTCGAGTTGAAGGACTGGGGTGAATCCGCGGCGTCGGAATTGGTGCGAGAGCTACCGGAGATTGGCGCCAAACTTTATAAATTTGGTAACGGGGTGCGACTCAATGTGGTGTCCACGCCCTACGAGCCGGGGGTGGTGCGCGCGGTGGTCCGAGTGGGCTCGGGGTTACTCGACATGCCGGGCAATAAGCCGGCGCTCAAGGAGTTCGGGTTGCAGACTCTGTTTGCCAGTGGCACGGCGCATTACTTGGCGGATGATTTGCGCAAGATAATCGACGAGCAGTTTCTGACGTTTAGTTTCAACGTGAATGATCAGGATGCGTTCACTTTCAGTGGCACGACGGAGCGGGAAGATTTGACCGCGCTGTTGGGGGTGGTGACGGAGTTTTTGTATCAGCCAAAGTTCGGGACTTTTATTCACCGGAATCAAAAAATGCAGGCGACGATGACGCGTGCTTCATCGACGGTGGGGATGCAGGAGGGGATGCGTGATCTCACCGACCACTTGTTTAAGGGCGATGCTCGGTTCACCAACGGCACGTTTGTGGATTACGTGGGGTTGAGCTCTCTGGATGTGAAGAACTGGCTACAGGAACCGCTCGCAAAGGGATTTGTGGAAGTGTCCATCGTTGGAGACGTGAGTGAGAGTCAAGTGTTGGAGGCGATGAAGCTGACGTTGGCAAAACTGGGTCCTCGGGCTGAAACGAAGATCCCGCGGTTTGAGCCTAAACCGGTGAAGATTACCGCTCCTCCGGGATTCAAACGGATCGAATTTGTCGGCGAAAGTCACCTCGCGGTGGTGCGGGGTTTTTGGCCGGTAATGGGAGAGGTTTCGACGCGTGATCGAGCGGTGTTGTATCTGTTGTCGAAGATTTTGGAGCTGCATGTGCGCGAAGAGATTCGGAACAATTTAGGCCTAGCCTACAGTCCCTCCGCGAAGTTTGAGGCTTATGATGGGTTTCCGGAATTCAGTCTCTTGTCGGCATCGATTGATTGTGCCCACGAAGAGTCATCCCGGATTGCTCGATTACTGGAACAAATCGCCAGCAAGTTGTCCCGAGAGGGGATCGACGAAGGGGAGTTTAAGGGTGCGCGCGGTATCCTATCGAGTCGGATCCGGCAATCTTGGAGGGAGAATGGTTTTTTACTCCAGCGACTTGCTCGCGCTCAGGAACGCCCCGAATCGGTTGAAGAGCTCCTCGCACTGAAGCAGGGGATGGTGGATGAAATCTCGATTAAAGAGGTCGAGAAATGGGCAAAGAAAGTGCTCACGCGACGCAACGTGCGTTCGGCGGCGATCGTGCCCAAGCAGTTCGTGGGCATCTTTCAGTCGGAGTAGTTTGGCGCGGCGGCGGCGCGGCGGGCCGGTCCCATTGATCGGTAACTCACTTCTTCGTGAGCGGACCGACTAGTCGCAGATAAGCCCGAACGTCGGATGGGATTTCTGGGTTCAGGTGAGGCACTACCCAGTTAAACAAACGGATAATTTCAGGGTCCGCTTCTCCGGTTGGTTGTAGCGTGGGATGACTGTAGCCGGAACCGCCGGATATTTCGTCAATGAATAGCTTCAATTGAGGAGTCTTTTGACCACTGCGGACGCATGTGGTATTGATGGGTTCGCAATTCGAAACCGCTGATCTCGCGGTTGTCGACCTTTCGCCAGATAGTGAGCGTGGTCGAAGGGGAGGAGAAATAGCGAAAGGAGAGCAGCCCGGGCTCGGTTTGGGAAACGGATTTACGGTCAATTGATTGAAGCGAACTCCCCGTTTCGACGGGGTCGAGTCGTTGCACCAAATTACGCCGCGACGGGAAGTCGTTTGCGGTGAGATCCAGTCCGATTCCGATACCCATCAGCCCGCGCGTGAGTTCTCGCTACGAGGGCGCGGAGGTCGAGAGGCCCGGCCATCAATTTCCAATTCAGGAGGCGACTGCTGATTCTCGATTCCGCGGTAATCGACCACGAGATTAGAGGCGATTCAAGGGGGGAGGGGAAAGCGCCGGGCGAAACGCGGTGCTGGTTTCGTTACCGTGGCCTCGTCGAAATTTAGGATTCGTTTTTAAACGGTATTTTAGCGGCGGGATTCGGGGCGAAAGCGAGTTGGATAGAGAGAGCGTCGACACACAAAAACCGCCGAAGTGATTCGGCGGCTGAAAGTAAAAGGATGAAACCGAGGCGGATCAGATTCTACTCATGAACGTGCCGTTTTGCACCCGATCAATGGGGTGTTTGGGGGCGCGGCCGAAGAATTCTACCATGTGGGAGACATCGGTGAATCCTCGTGCGATCAGTTTACGTTCGATCTCTTGCATTTCTTCTCGGAGCTCCATGGCTAGGTCCGAATCAAGTTCGGCGATAGAATTGGAAGATTTATCGATGACGTGATAGGAGGGGGTTTCATCCAATGAAATTTGGTAGAGACTTGTTCCGTTATGGAAATAGCAACGACGAACGAGGCCAATTTCTTCGAAAGCAGCGAGGCAACGGTAGACGGTGACCAGGTCGCAGGACGAGTTAGCCAATTCAGCGTGAATCTGCTCAATACTCGCAGGGAGTGAGCGTTTCACGAGGACCTCTAAGATTGAAATTCGGGGCTGCGTTATCCGTAAGCCAGCAGATTTCAGGCGGCTACAGGATATTTGCAGTGCGACTGCAGTGGGTGAATTTTGGTTGGCTAGACCTAAGGGGTGATTAGTGTGTGAAGAGGAAATCATCGTAGAGTTGGCGTTGTTGTCATACAGTTACAGTAAGGTAACGTAAATTGTAAACTACCTCGATCTCTTTACGTTTATTTTACATACGCAGCCCCGTTCGGGCCCGTTATTGAGTAATTCTTGGCGAGTGGTCGTTGCACTTGAGTAAATCTTGATCACAAGTTTCAAGTGAAAAGACTATGCAAGACTTGGATTTCGACGAAGTAGTGACACTAATTTGTAAGGAAGATAACCGCTTTCACCGCAATGCTTATGCATTCGTGCGTCAAGGCCTTGATTTTACGGTGAAAGAGCTGAAAAAAAGTGACTTTAGCCGAGCGGGCAAGTCGCTTCACGTGACAGGGGAGGAGCTACTGATGGGAATGCGGGCCTTTGCGTTGAACCAGTTTGGTCCAATGGCGCGAACGGTTTTGGCGGAGTGGGGAGTGACGCGGTGCGGTCACTTTGGTGATCTCGTCTTCAACCTGATTGAATACAATGTCTTCAGTAAGACCGATCAGGATGAGCGGAAAGATTTCACTGAAGTTTATACGTTCGAAGAAGCGTTTGATGCGCCGTTCCGACCCTCGGCGCCGCGCGGGTTAAAGTCGGCCTAGCCGGAACCTGCCCGGAGGAGGGGTGAATTTTAGTCCGATTAAGTGAGGGATTGGCTTTCCCGGCGGAGTTGTGGTTAGTGATTTGTTTTCCATGGCCGTTACTTCAGCAACCGATCTCAAACTTCTCCAAAAACTCTGGCGCGATGCTCCGATTCGCCGCGTCTTACCCAACGGGCTGACCTTAGTCATGCAACCCGACCCCGCCGCGACCGTGGCATCGGTTCAGGTGTGGGTTAAGACTGGGAGCATCCATGAGGGAACGCACATGGGCGCGGGACTCTCGCATTATTTGGAGCATCTGCTTTTCAAGGGCACCGAACGTCGCGAGGGACGCGAAATCTCGACTGAGGTTCAGGCGCATGGTGGCTATATCAACGCCTACACGTCATTCGATCGCACGGTTTACTACATCGATATCCCGGCTGAACACGCGCCGGTGGCGGTGGACATCTTAGGCGATGCGGTGCTGCATTCGACGTTGCCGGCGGAAGAGGTGGAACGGGAGAAGGGAGTGATTTTGCGCGAGATCGATATGGGTTTGGACGATCCGGATCAGCGCATGTGGCAGAGTTTATTCGAATCGGTCTATCGGGAGCATCCTTATCGCCAGCCCGTGATCGGGCATCGGGAAGTGTTTGAGGCCGTGGATCGAGACGCGTTGGTGGCGTATTATCACGATCGGTATGTCCCGAACAACATCGTGGTGGTGGTGACGGGAGGGTTTGACCAAGCGGCCACGGTGGCGGCGATTGAAAAACACTTCGGCAGCGTGAAACGTCGGCGGATGGCGCCGGTTTATCTAGCGGCCGAGCCGGTGGCGCTTTCCTCTCGCGAGGTTCACCTGGAAGAAGATGTGGAGATCGTCCGCGGTGGCATTGCCTGGACGATTCCCGGCCTGACGCATCCTGATGCGGCGGCGTTGGACGTGCTCGGACTCGTATTGGGTAATGGCGATAGTTCGATCCTGTGGCAGTCGATTCGAGAGCAGGCTCGTTTGGTGCACTCGATTGACGCGATGAGCTGGAATCCGGGAGACAGTGGATTGTTCTACCTATCGATCGTCTGTGATCCGGGGCAGCGAGATCCGGCCCTGAAGGCGGTGCACAAACAGCTGCACAAACTCGCGAAGCGAGGCTTTACGGCGGACCAGATCAGGAAGGCCGTGCGACAAATGGTGGTGGGCGAAATCAATAGCCGAAAGACGGTGGCCGGTCGGGCTTCGCGTTTGGGTGTTTCAGAATTGGTAGCAGGTGATCTCAACTTTAGCCGCGGCTATTTTGATCGGCTGGAGCAGGTGACTCCGGCAACGCTGCATCGGGTGTTGCGCACTTACCTACTGGCAGGGCATCCAACGACCGTGACACTTAACCCCAAACCAGCGGTCTCAGTCGTGACGGAGGCTCCGACGAAAGTGTTGGCTGAAACTGGGGTCATGCTGCGCGAGACGCTGAAGAACGGTGCAAGATTGATTCTGCAACCCGACAGTCGTTTGCCTAATTTGCACCTGCGACTGTTGTCGTTGGGTGGTCCGGTCTTCGAAGAAGCGGGCAAGCGAGGAGCCACTTCGCTGATGGCGACTTTACTGGCCCGAGATACGGCGAAGCGGTCGGCGGCGGAAGTGGCGGCGGCGATCGAATCGGTCGGTGGATCGATGTCGCCCGTCTTCGGTAACAATACTTTTGGGCTCTCGATGGAAGTGTTGCCGAATGATGTGGATTTGGCATTGGACCTGTTGGCGGAGGCCGCGTTGAAGCCTAAATTCACCAGTGATTCTTTCACGATTGAGCGCGACGCGCAAGTGGCGGACTTGCAGCAGGACGCTGATGATATCGTAACGATTGGCCGCAAGCGTTTACGCCGGCAGTTCTTCGGTGAACACCCGTTGGCGATCGATGCCAATGGAGCGGTGGACGATCTGACGAAACTCAAGCCCAAGGACGTGGCGCGGCTGTATCGTAAACTGATGGTGGCGCCGAATGTGGTGCTATCAGTGGCGGGTGATTTTGATCCCAAAAAACTAGGACCGAGGCTGCGAAAGTTTTTGCGCAAGTTCGAGACGGTTGAATTCACGATCCCGACTCCGGCCTTCGATGGTCCGGTGGAAGTGGGTGACTTTATCGAGCAGCAACCGCGGCAGCAGGCCGTGGTCTTTCAGGCTTACCGAGGTCCGGGGATTCGCTCGGATGATTTTCACGTGGCCGAGGTGGCGGACGAGCTGTTTAGCGGCATGTCTTCGCGACTCTTTGAGCGGGTGCGAGAAGAGAAAGGTTTGGCCTACTATGTGCGCTCGAGTCGGATCATTGGCCTCGAAGCGGGGATGTTCTATTTCTACGCAGGCACGGCGCCCGGGAAAGAGGATGAAGTGCTGCACGAAATCGAATTAGAGGTAAAGCGGATGGCGAGCGGACGCATCACGAAAGCGGAATTGAAGCGTTGCCAAACTCGTTTGGTTGCGGGACGCCGCATGGGACTGCAGACCAATGGATCGCGAGCGATGCATGCCGCGTTGCATGAGTTGTATAGCGAGCCGATCGACGACGGCACGCATTTCGAAAACGAGATCAACGCGGTGACGCCGAAGAAGCTCGCGGCGTTTGCCAAAGCGTATCTGCAGCGCGAGGCCTGCACCCAGTTGGTTGTGCGACCGTGAGGGGATTAGGCGAAGTTTTAGCCGATGATGACTTTGGGTTTCGCTTGATCCTGAAGCCGGGAAAGCTGGCGGAGTTCTTTGCGCCCCGGGTAGACGCCGACTTGGTTTTGGCCGAGCGGCGTCGTTGGCTAGAAATTTCGCCGGCAGACTATGCGGTGCAGAGTGAGCGGGGGAGTGAGTCTTGGCGGGAGTTTGCCGAAATGATGGCTGATCTGAGCCTCGAAGTAACGCGGCCGATCGCGGCCGAAATTGGAAAAGTCATCGAGCCGGATTTGGTCTTTCTCATTCGAGATGAGGCCGGAATTTTTCGGGTCACTGATGGCGTGGTCGTGTTTCCCACGGGCTGGGCATTCACGGAGAAAATCGGATTGACGCTGCCTGAGACTCACGGGGTGGTGCCGGGGTTGAACAAGGCGATCGGGGCGGCGATTGATCGGTTTTTAAATGGATTGAAACCGGGGGCGGTGGCGACGCGTTCCAATTGGGGGCTGGCGGCTTCGGCTGAGCTTAATTTACATCCGAAACTGATGCGACCTCGTCTGACCAATGACGTTGAAATAGACCGCACGTGGGTGCGGGTGGAGCACCAGTTGCTCACGGCGATGCCGAAGACTGGCACAATTTTGTTTGGAATCCGAATTATGCTGCATCCTTTGACCGAGGTGTTGAGTGACCCTCTTGCCCGTCGACGTTTGCTGCGGGCGTTAAAGACGATGCCGGACGATGTGGCCGCTTACAAAGGGGTGAGTGCGGCGCGGCCGAAGTTGATGGAAATTTTAGGCTGACGCGGGATCAATTCTTCACGCCGCCGCTCCATTTGAGCTTGGTGCGCACCACACTGAAGTGTTCGTAGCCAGCGCGGTGAATGAGCTTGAGGCGAGGGGAGGCGACGGTGATATCGATTTGCCCGCCTTCGCAAATGCGCAGGTTACGTTGGCCGTCGACGGCGACGAGCGCACAAGAGGTTTCTTTCGGTTGGGTCACGCGGAGCCTCACGTCCTGATGGAAAATGATCGAACGGTTGCTCAGCGTGTGGGGGCAGATGGGGGTGAGCGCGATGACTTGCGCCCCGGGATGGATCAACGGTCCGCCGGCAGACAAGTTGTAGGCGGTTGAGCCTGCCGGGGTGGAGAAGATCAAGCCGTCACAAGTGTAGGTGGTGACGAATTCGTCGTCGGCGTAGACGGACAGCTCGATCAAGCGGGAATGTTGCTCATCTTTGATCAGCACGTCATTTAAGGCGAGGTCGTGTTGGTCGGGAGCGGTGGTGCAGTCGAGTAGGGCTCTTTCGGCCACGTGGTAGTCTCCGCGTAAGATGGTGGCGAAATCCTGCCGGGCTTCTTCAGCAGAGAAAGTGGTCAGGAAGCCCAAGGAGCCTCGGTTCACGCCAATGAGCGGAATGGCGGCGCGGGCGGCGGCGGGAGCGACCCCCAGTAGGGTGCCGTCACCTCCGATGACGCAGCAGGCGTCTTGTCCATCAAGGGCGTTGTCGGGGATGGGAAAATCGTCGATTTGAGTCACCTTCACTCCGACGTCGCGAGCGATCGTCATGAGGTCATTGGCGATCTCGGGCGCGCCCGTTTTTTGAGCGTTGATAACAAAGGCGAGGGAGCGAATCGGCGGCATCACGAGAAAGGCATTGATGAGCTATCGGCGGATTAATCCGAGCAGAAACTCTGGGTTTCCGTCGGTGCCCAGAACGGGGTAGTCCATCGTGCCGATGACTGATGCCACCTCGAGCGTCATTCAGAGAGAATGCGGTCAAAATCCAGGTCCGTTTCGTAGCTGACCGGTTGCACGCTTCTTGGCCCGATATCCACGACTAGCTCAAGGTTTGGAGCGAATCGTTCTAATCACCCCAGGATCGTTATGATTCGCCCAGGTAGATTTGGGGGGAGGGAAGCGGCAAAATCAGGATGCGCTTTCATTGCAGTCTGGTAAGCTCATCTTTTGTTAGTAAAGAGCGTGATTGGCGAGAGACCTGATTGTCGCCTTGTGGCCAGGCACCCCTGAATCAACCCGCTCCATGCATGAATCCCCACCGCGCGATGCCGGCCCAGAAACGCTTGGCCGCGGCCCTTGCGCCGGTAGGTCACCCGCGCACGGGTGAAGTGCAGATCGTTCGCGCCTGGTGACGCTCCTGCACCTAGACGACGGAAATCGAAAGGGGGCACGCTTTGGATCAAACCCGAGCATGGGCTACTGCCAGGTGAAGAGGTGTTGCCAGGGTAACTCGCGCAGCGCTGGCGCGGCTGCGGGCCGGAGGTAGTGACGAATATACCAGGGGGTGGTCATCATGGAACCTCTACCCGGCTACCCTCATCCACCAAGACTCCGGTCGCGGCAATATCCACCTCGGCGACCAAGGTCCTGTCTTGTTCGACGGGGCGGATGTGATCATCGGGTCTGCCATTTTTTGTTATGACGGACTAGCCCGATCAGGTCCCCGGGGAACATCAGAATGCGGTCATCCGCGCCTTCCTCGAACCGTTGGGCTTTATAAAGCCCAGAGGAGTTCCAAGCCATGCGTCGTTTCAACGTCTTGCCCGAAGTCTTGCCCTCCCCCGAGGAGCTCAGCTGCTGGGCTGAGCAAGACTCAAACTACATCAGTTTGGGCGATGCGGTTCTCTGCTAGCCCGCATATTTTTGCGGATGGGAAATTGGTTTTTAGCGGACAGAAGGAGGGGGGAGGTCTGGATGCTCGCCCCTGCCGCGATTTATCTAAGTCGGGGTGCCGTGACGCTCGCTTCAGACGTTATTGTTTTTTAGACCGTATTGAATATGCCTACGTTTACCGCGATTGATTTCGAAACGGCACGGCCGGCGCGCTCCAGTATTTGCCAGATCGGGCTCGTGCGCGTGGAGCAGGGACAGTTGGTCGAGCAACTGAGTATCTTGGTGCAACCGCCGGAGAACATCTATAGCTACTGGAATACCAGTGTGCATGGCCTGACCGAGAGGGACACCCGGGATGCGCCGTTCTTCGATATGGTTTGGCCGCAGATCCGTGGTTACATTGAAGGGCGTACGCTAGTGGCGCATAATGGTGCGTTTGATTTCTCCTGTCTGCGCAAGACAATGGAATTCTACCGTTTGGAAGAGCCGCGCTACGAGCCGCAGTGCACCTATAAAATCTATAAGAAGAAGCTAAACGTGCTCTGTGATGAGCATGGCATCCCGCTGAATCACCACGATGCGGTATCGGATGCACGGGCATGCGCAGAACTGTATCTGCGGCATTTAAAAAACATTTGATCCCGATGGTATAGAGCGACGATGGAGCGGAGATACTCTTTGTTTCGCATTGACTTACTGAATACAACGCCGGTGGTTGGGCGCGAGGAGGTGGTGACTAACTGACAGGAAATTGGTTTTTAGCGGGCTAGTGGGAGTGAAACCGGGAGGGGCAATCCTTACTTTTTGATCTATGGTTGTTTCACGCCCATTAGTTCGATCCGCAGCCTTTTTTGAAACGATCAAACCGGGTGGTTCGACCATTTCCTTAACCTTCGGAAATGCCCAATGGTGAAATTGTGAAAGCGGTGCTGATACCGGGATGGAAGGTTGAATTACGTTTGGGAGGGAGGCGGTGGAGGGGCGCGCCAGTGGGTAAGGTCTCGTTGGATCAGCGTTTCCATTTCGGTAATATCGTCTTCGTATCGGGCCGTAAGTTTGGCGTGGACAGCGGCATCAAGTGCGGCGGATTGCCCGTGATTGATTCGACGTAGGAATCGGGTTGTGCCGGAGCGCACACGGGGGGAAGATGTGATGAACCAGAGAGCGTAGCCCGAGGCTGGGTTTTAAAAGCGAATGCAGCCAAGCAAATCGAGTCCGGCTGGAAGTGACATTATCCCGGGTAATGGTGATGGTAGGGGCCGGCGGAATGCCGAGAAAGTAACAGGTCTCGCGGAGAACATCTGCAGGGTTTTGTTGCCAGTCCTCGTAGAAGAAGATTTTGAATTGGTTCCGGGGGGGAATGCGAACCACTTACGAAGCTGACGGGCATAATAAACGGGACTGAGATAATTCCAATCAGTCTTGAATAATCGTTTTGAATCGACCTCGCAGCCGGCGTAAAAATCCTCGCTTGGTTCTTGGAAGTCTTTTCGAGCATGAAGCCATGCCGAGTAAGCGCGATCCACGGGCTGGCGCAAAATAGCGATGCGTTTTACATTGGGTATAGATTGGTGAATCCGGCGGGGAGTTTCATCTACTTGAAAATAAGTGACGCTGGCCTCTCCTCGAACTTGAGAGTTGCCGGCATGGCGGAACAAAGACCGATAGGCTGATTCAGTTTAGATACCGAGTTTTCGATTGAGGTCCGGAGCGCGGGAAAGTTTTCCGAGTGTCAAAAAAACTGGGTTCTTTAGGCGTGGTGCAGAAAACCTGCCGATGCCTGCCGAGTGCCCGATGGAAAGCGGTGGTGCCCGATTTGGCCGCCCCGAACAGGATGAAATCGGGCATATTCTCCGGTCGCGTTGGCAAGTTGGTTGGGATATCAGGTGATTTATTGGAGCCACTATGCATGGGAAGGTCTCTGCTCGACGACGACAAAAATCGGGGTATCCGACGGGAATTGAGAGGGTAGAATCCGAGCATAATGATTTTTAAAATGCACCATGGCGAGATCGTGAAGGCGGTGCTGAAACCGGAGTCGAAGGTTGGATTAAGGTGGTGAGGGAGGCCGTGGATTTTCGCGCCCGTGGGTAAGGTCCCGATTAGTCAGGGGTTCCAGCTGGGTGATGTCGGTTAAGTGCCTTCCAGCAAGTCAGTTTCGAACGCGCTGGGCAGCGCGCGATTTGAAGAACTGTTCGGGCGCACGGTGCGCCAGGACGTCGAGGCCGGGTTGGTCGACTGGTCGACGTTGCAGGTAGGTGGTAGTCTCAGACATGCCTCACGTGACCGTGTAGTCGAAGCCGATGGCACCGACTCAAACGGCCAGCCGATCAAAGATTGGATTATTACCGCAGTGCAGAACCCCAAACTCCTGTGCGGTCGGATCGGGAGTAATGTGAGCGCTAAACTTCGCCCAACGCCTAAGGCTGCGGGCGATCGGTCGGCCTTTTTCGGCGTCAAATCGGCCGCGCAGGTGATCAGCGGCCCGCGCTTCCTACCGTTTAATCGGCGCAACACCCCGTCGTTTACGGCCGTGGCTTAAACGCACTCGATCATTTTGCTCACCTCGTGGTTCTGCCTATCCGGCGTTGGGTAAGAGGCCCTCAAGCAATTTCTCTGTTGATGTCCCGGTCGGTGCCGGGTTCTTCGCGCATGGGGAGCGAGGGCGGGGCCGGCTCCGTCCGATCCGCGGTGGGTGAGGTCGGCCGGACCGTTGGCTCGATGCCACTCGGCGCTCCCCAGCAGACTTGCGCGACGGCTTCAGGACTTGCGTAATCCGAGCAGAAATTCTCGGTTTCCGTCGGTGCCGAATATGGGGGAATCCATCGTGCCGATCAGTTGAGCGCCGGGGAGCTCGGTCAAGGCGAAGCTGGAGATATCGACCAGCACCTGTTCTTGCACGGCGGGATCGCGGATGACGCCGCGTCCCTTGTCGACCTCGGATTTGCCGGCTTCGAATTGTGGTTTCACGAGAGCGATGAGTCGACCGCCGGGAGTGAGTTTGGTCCAAACGGCGGGCAACACTTTGCGCAGCGAGATGAACGAGAGGTCCATGACGATCGCATCGAAATTGGGGCGGGGAAGATCGGTTTCGGCGAGCGTGCGGGCGTTGAGTTTTTCGAGGTTGGTGACCCGAGAGTCACTGAGGAGTTTGGGGTGCAGTTGAGAGCGACCAACATCGACACACACGACATCGGATGCGCCGGCTTGCAGCGCGCAATCAGTGAAGCCGCCCGTGGACGCGCCCACGTCGAGCACGTGAAGGTCGGTGAGGGAAATCTCGAAATGCTCGAGGAATCCGGAAAGCTTTTCCCCGCCGCGACTCACGAAACGGGGAGGTTGATCGACGGAAACATCGAGATCGGATGGATAGACTTTCCCCGGCTTTTCGAGGCGGGCAGAGCCGAGGCGAACGCGACCACTCATGATGAGGGCTTTAGCTTGGGCGCGGGAGTCGGCGAGGTCGCGGGTGACTAGGAGCTCGTCGAGGCGTTGTTTCTTGGGCGCGCTCATGACTGGCGAAGGATTTGGCGCGCGGGCGACCAGCAGGTGGTGCGACCGCCGATATCGGCGCGTTCAAGCGTTATTTTGGTGCGAGGACAAATGCCGCCATCCCGCCAGCGGTGATTGAATAGCCAGGAGTTGGGGATGCCGACGTTGAGGTCGTGCGGGAGGGAGTCGCCTTCGCCGGCAATGCGTTTCAAGGCGTTGCGACAAACGGTGCGGATTTCGCGATAGAGTGTTTTGGTTTCGGTGGGGGGCAGGGTGCCGGCGGGTTGGGCGGGATGGATGCCGGCGCGCCATAGAATCTCGTCTGCCATCCAATTGCCGAGGCCGGGGAAACGTTCTTGCATGAGGAGGACGGCCTTGAGGGGGGCTCGGGCGCGGCGGCGCAGGAATGCCGCGAGCTCGGTCACGGTGAATGCGGTGGAGAGGAGTGATGGGGCGATCTTAGTCCACCACAGGGGGGCTTCGGGGCCCGGATGAAAACGCACGCCGCCGAACATGCGGGGATCGGTGAACACCAAACTGACGTCCTCCAGGTCGAGAACGAGGTGATCGTGCTTTGCGGCAGCTTGGCGATGGGGCACCGCGGTGAGTTCTCCGGTCATCCCGAGGTGAACACCGAGCCAAGCACCATTGTCGAACCGGAACGCCATTTGCTTGGCGGCGGTTTCGGATTCGATCAGTTTAGCAGTGAGGAGATGGTGCCGAATTAAAGTGGAGGGAGCGTCGCGAAAGGTCTTTTTGGCCGCGTGGGCCCGCACCCGAGTCACCGTTTGCCCGACAGCAGCTTGGTGCCAGCGTTTGCGATAAAATTCGACTTCGGCGAGTTCGGGCATGCTTTCAACCCAAGCGAGACTCTGGCGCAGCACAAGTCCACCGTTGAGTAAATGATCTAGGCATGGGGGCAGGAATGGGTTTTAACCATGATGTGTCCCGCCTCACCCCGCCTAAGCCCTTGGTCAATCCACTCAAAGAAGTGGAGCGACTGAGCAAGTGGCTGATCTCGAACATCAGCGCCGCCAATCCCTTAAAAAGTGTGGGAGCCCCTCCCATCCAGCTGGGGGCGTCGCCGGGAATTGAATCGGTCGAGGGCGTAGACGTGCCGCCGGATCCCGCTGCCGTCAGGGTTCATTGGTGTGATTTTAGGGAGGACCGGATTGAATGGTCGGAGGGCTCGGCGGATGAATTTCATGCGAACAAACGGCCTGAGTGGGCGCGGCACCGGTGGATCAATATCGATGGGCTTCATCCGTATGTGATTAATCAAATGCGGCAGAAATTTCAATTTCACACGCTCGCGGCCGAGGATGTTTTGCGCACGTCGCAGCGGCCGAAAGTCGAGTTGTTTGACCGCTATCTTTTTGTGGTGGTGCGGATGATGCGGCTGGAAGGCATCGAGCTGAAGCAAGAACAGGTGAGTCTCTTTCTATTCGAGAAAACGATCATCACATTTCAAGAACTCCCGGGGGATGTGTGGGGGCCGATTCGCGAGCGTCTTAATCGCGGCGGGGCCCGCCTTCGCACCTATAATATTTCCTACCTATTCTACGCGCTGCTCGATGCGGTGGTGGATCACTTTTTCCCCATTTTGGAGTCCTACGGCACCCGTCTCGAAGAGTTGGAGGAGGCCGTCCTGAGGGATCCGGGCCCTGCGATTCAACAGGCGATCCATTCCGTGAAGCGAGAATTGTCTATTTTGCGTCGAGTGATGTGGCCGCTGCGCGAAGTGGCCAACGAACTCCAGCGGACGGAAATGAAATTAATCGATGACGAGACGCGCACGTTTCTGCGCGATGTTTACGACCACTCGTTACAGATCATCGAAATCGTGGAGATGCATCGGGAGCACGCGTCGAGCTTGAACGATCTCTACATGTCGGCGGTGGGTAATCGCATGAACGAGATCATGAAAGTGCTCACGATCATGGCGTCGTTTTTCATTCCGATCACCTTCGTGGCCGGAGTTTACGGCATGAATTTCGATCACATTCCGGAGCTCGGCTGGCACTACAGCTATTTTGTTTTCTGGGGAGTCTGCGTGAGTATCGTCAGCGGACTCGGAGTCTTTTTTTGGCGCCGCGGCTGGATCGGGAAAAACTAAGCAGGGGTTGACGGTTGAGCGGGAACTCGATCGAGAAGCGAATCAGTTTTGAGGTGTCAGCACTTCCTGAGCGTACAGGAATGTCCCGGCGGTCCAGCCGAGGAAGGGAGGCATTTTGTATTCATCGGCGACGTCCAGTTCGCCGGTGATGCCGTTGTATTTCTCCCAAAGTTGTCCGGTGGTGGCGAAGTTGCGGGTGCAGGTATTGATATATTTCTCGGCGAGGCGTTTGGCTTCGGTGTGATAACCGTAGCGGGTGAGGCCCATGATCGCCACGGCTTGCATGGGAGGCCAGGCGTTGGGGGCGTCCCATTGGTAGGTATTCGCGGAGGTGTTGCTGCCTTCTCGGCAGGTAATGAGGCCGTGATCTCGCTCAAGCAGGGGGAGATTAGCCACCATGCGGGCGGCTTGGGCCTCGGAGCAAAGCCCGCTCCACATCGCCAGCCACGCGGCGGCCGAAACCACGGGGCCCCGTTGGCCGTTGGCCCAGTCGTAATCGAAATAGAAGCCTTGAGCATCGTCCCACATGAAACGATCAACCCGCTCTCGTCGGGCCTGGGCTCGTTCCCGCCAGAGGGTGCTTTGGACGTTTTGCCCGAGTTCTTGGTGAAGCTCGGCCAGGGTGGATTCGAAATAGAACAGGGCGGCGTTGGTATCGACGGGATTGAAGTCGGTGCAGCGTTGATCAAAACGCGGGGTAAAGTCCCAGACCTCGCACTCGGCGATCTTGTGATGGAGATAGCGCATGCGCGCAATCGGCTCCGCGGGGATGTCCTGGAGTCTTTTGCCGATCACATCGCCAAACGCATCGACGGTGGCGGGATCGGCGTGGGAGTAAGCGCGGTTGAGGCCATTGGGCGCCATCCGGAGGGTCATCCAAAACGTGTATTCCCGGTCGAGGATGGGGAGAGCGCCGGCTAACCACGCGCGGTCTTGCGTCCGGGCATAGACGTCGCGGCAGAGCATGGCGGAAGGAGGCACTTGGGTGCGGTTAAGCGCGACGCGCGTTGTCATGTTCGGCACGTAACCGAAGCGGTCGATGAGTGAGAGCACGTTGTTGGTATTGTGCAGCGCTTGTTCGATCTCACCGGAGCGAAGCAGGCCCAGGTTCGTGAAATAAACGTCCCAGTAGAAGAACAGCCACATGCACGGATCGGTCGATGGTACGGTGTGCGGGTAGGGGAGTGAAATTTCTTTTTCGGTGTCGGCCCGCGATTCACGAACCGTTTCGGCCCAGTGGGTAGTAATGTAGTGGCGGATCGCTTCGATGGACTTGATGGATGGCACGGACAGGGGTTTGATAAAGTCGCGGAGCGGTCGCAAGAACGGATGGGGCAAGTTCCCGACAAATCTGGCCAGGTGTTTCGGTTGGGTTTGCCTAGACTTTAGAGGAATGTCTGCCAGACGGGGATCACCATGCTGACTTTTGCAAAATCAATCAATCGTTTGGGCTCGGAGAGTGCGTTTGAAGTTTTGGCCCGCGCTCAGGCTTTGGCTGCGCAGGGAAAGGACATCATTAATCTGGGAATCGGGCAGCCAGACTTCCGGACGCCGGAGCATATTGTCGAAGCGGGGATTAAGGCGCTGCGCGACGGGCATCATGGTTATACGCCGGCCAACGGGTTGCCCGCTTTACGAGCGGCCGTCAGTGGGGACTTACATCGTCGCCACGGGGTGGAAGTGAACCCCGATAATGTCGTGGTGGTGCCGGGAGGAAAACCGACCATGTTTTTTGCGGTGATGCTGTTCGGCGAGCCGGGCGCGGAGATCATGTATCCCAACCCGGGGTTTCCGATCTACGAGAGCGTGATCAACTACAGCGGAGCCAAGGCAGTGCCGATCGCGCTGAAGGAAGAAAACGGATTCGCTTTCTCGGCCGATGAAGTATTGGGCCAAATTACGCCGGCGACGCGGCTGATTATAATCAACAGTCCGGCCAATCCCACGGGAGGCGTCACTCCGCGGGAGGAGATCGACAAACTGGTGGCAGGGCTGGAGGCGCATCCCGGGGTGGCGATTCTATCGGACGAGATTTATTCGCACCTGCTCTACGACGGTTGCGAGCACGTCAGTTTACTGCAGTATCCGGAAATTCGTGACAGAGTTATTATGCTGGATGGATGGTCCAAGAGCTACGCCATGACGGGCTGGCGATTGGGTTATGCGGTCTGGCCCGATGCGATGGTGGAGGCGGTGATCCGGCTTTGTATCAATGACCACTCTTGCGTGAACGCGGCCACTCAATTTGCGGGCATTGCGGCCCTAGAAGGGCCGCAGGAGCCGATGCGTCATATGATGAAAGAGTTTGCGAAACGTCGGGCGATAATTGTGCCGCAGATTAATGCGATACCCGGTTTTCGATGTGCGGATCCGGGCGGGGCATTTTATGCCTTCCCCAATATTGAAGGCACGGGATTAACCGCCCGTGAAGCGCAGGACAAATTCCTCAACGAAGCGGGCGTCGCGACCATTGCGGGGACTTCTTTTGGCAAGTGGGGCGAGGGCTATTTGCGGTTTTCCTACGCCAACTCCATCGAGAACATCGAAATGGCATTGGATCGAATTCGTAAAGTGCTCTGATGAAGTCGGACTCACTGGAGTCACCGGAGTCGATGGGTTCGCCTAAAAGTCGTCGATTGCTGCGATGATGCCTTCGGCGGCGGAGGGGTTGCTCAAAAATTGAAAGGCGAGGCAGATGGAGTCGGGTTCGTTTCGCGTTTTCATAGCTTGGACTGCCTGGCTGACGACAATGACGCGCTCCGCCAACGGGAGACGAAGGATCGATAAGACCTGTTCGCGAAAGGCCACGTCTTCTTGAGCGGAGAGAATGAGGCGGGCGAGAGCCTCTTTGGCCTCTTCCTCTAGCTGTTCTGCGGACACGATGACGGTGGGATTTGGTTGAGAGATCTAGGTTTAGCTTTGGCTTCAGGGGCGGAGACCGGGGGAGGGGGGCGATGGAGTGCCGTCGGTGATTTAATCGAGGAACCCAATGCGACCACCATTGAGGTCAAGATTCGAAATTCGGTGGAACTGGATTTTCGAAACTTACGATGGATTGGATCGCAGTTCTGCAGGTCGCTGGAGTGAGGACTTACATCTGAAACTTGGTGAAGCGGGGGGGGGAGAGTAAGGTTTTATCGGCGCTTGGCGTAGGTAAGAGTGTCGGTTCAGGGCAGGGATAGATGCGATGTCCCATGATTTTGATTCGATACCCCTTAGGCCGGACTGGCGTAAGGGATCTCATTTTATCAGCTTATTCGTTCCCTCAGTTTTATCTACCTCATCCGTTGAAATCTTCCTCCCCCCTCTTTCGGCCGTCTTTTTGCTACTGCTTGATTCTGCTCGCGCTGGGTTTGTCCGCTTGGGCCCAGCCCGACGAACGGCCTAATCTGCTTTTCATTATCACCGACCAGCAGCGGTTCGATGCGATGAGCAATGCGGGTAACACGGTCGTTGAAACGCCCAACATGGCGCGGATTGGCGCAGAAGGGGTGATGTTTCGAAACGCATATACCGCCAATCCAGTCTGCGTGCCGGCCCGGGCTTCGTTCCTGACCGGACTGACGCCGGTCAATGTCCGGGTCGAGGGCAACGGTGATTATGAGAGTGAGGATATTCCGGACGTGCCGACCTTCGACAGCGTATTGGTGGAGCACGGTTATGCGGCCGAGTATTATGGGAAATGGCACACGCCGTATCAGTTTGCCGAAGTCTACGACAATGCCGTGAAGGTGGTCGGTGCTCCCGGAGGTCGGGCTAAGGGGCTTAATCAGATCAAAGCTTACCAGGAGTATCTTTTGAGCAAGGGAGTGGATCCCAAACCACCGGTTGAAGGACAACTCTTTTCCGAGCGCAATCAACGTCCCTATTTCCCGATCGCCCTCGATCGGCATGCTGATCATGCGAACCACGAGGTGGATGCGAAGATGGCCCTCAATGCCCGACAAGCCAATCAATACGGGCGCATTGATCTGCCGCCACATGTTTCTTACGCGGCCTTCACCGCAGAGGAAACGATGGCGGCGATTGATCGCCTGAAAGACGGCCCGTTCACGCTGACCTGCTCATTTGATCCGCCGCATCCCCCGATGATTGTGCAGGAACCTTACTACAGCATGTATCCGCCGGAAGATATCCCCCTGCCCGTGAGTATGGGGGATCCGATGACAGATTCTCCTTACTTCCAGCAGGCCCAAACGGAAGACCAGCAGCCCTACCGCGACCCCACCCAGATCCGCAACATGAGGTCGATCTACTACGGCATGATTCGCGAGGTGGATGACTGGATTGGAGAGATTCTCGGAAAACTGGAGGAGCACGGAATCTTGGACAATACGCTCATCGTCTTCACGTCGGACCACGGTGAGATGCTCGGCGACCACGGCATGCATTCCAAGGTCATCTTCTACGAAGGGTCTGTTCACGTTCCCCTGCTGATGCGTTTTCCGAAAGCGATCAAGCCCGGTGTCGTCGTCGAGGAGCCCGTGTCAGGACTCGATGTGTTTGCGACGATTCTGGATTACCTCGAAATGCCCATTCCGGAGAATAACGGCATCAGTCTACGACCTTTCATTGAAGGTAACCCGGTCGAACATGATGTGGTCTCGTATTCGGTCGGACGGGACAGACCAAATTACATGATTCGCCGCGGTAATCTAAAGCTCATGATGGCTCAAAGCACCGCCTCAAAGTCGATCAATGCACTTTACGACTTGGAGGCGGATCCCCATGAGATGCGCAACCTGATCGCTTCTCCGGTGGATCCCCAGAAAAACCGCGCACAGGCCGAAGCCATGAAAGCCAAATTGGTCGACTGGATGCGGCGTCACGAGCCACACAAAGCCGATGATTTGCTTCAGGTGCCGTTGTAGTCCGGCTCAGCTGAGTGGCCTCAGTCACTCAGCTCCCACTTGTAGTGGTAGCGGGAGAGCATCTTGGGCTTGTCGGCGGTGACTTGCACGACGTCTTCGATGCGGCAGCCGCCGAGGCCGGGGTAGTAGAGGCCGGGTTCGATGGTGATGACGGAGCCTTTGCGCAAACGGCGTTTGACGGCGCCGACGCGAGGAGCTTCGTGCACGTCGAGGCCGAGACCGTGGCCGGTGCCATGAAAGAAGCCGACGGCACCTTCGGGGGTCAGTTTAGTTTCGAAGCCACGTTCGCTAAACACGCGGTTGCATTCGCCGTGAACCAAGTGCGCCATCGCACCGGCTTTTACCTTCGTCAAGGCGGCTTTTTGAGCGGCGGCGACGGCGGCAACGAGATTGCGTTGGGCGTCGTTGGCGGTGCCGCGAAGGAAGGTGCGAGTCATATCGCCAAAGTATCCGCTCGAGGTGACGCGCGGAAAAATGTCGAAGATGATGAGGTCATTCGGCCGCAGGGGACCACTCCCCCGGCAGTGGGGGTCGCAGGCTTGATCGCCGCCAGCTACGATGGTGTCGGCGGCGATGGCCCCTTTTTCCAAACAGGCGACTTCGATAGCGAAGCGGACGCGTTCACTGGTGAGGGTCTTGCCGTCCAGCACCAGTCGATTGCCTTTGATGGTGGACGCTCGGAGCATTTTTTCGGCGATGGCGAATCCCGCCGCAGAGCAGCGGTTACCTTGCCGAATGAACTCTGCTTCTTCGTCGCTTTTGCACTCGCGACCCGGGAAAACGGGGCCGTCGATCACACTAATATCGAGTCCTTGGTCTAGCAGTTTGACGAGCAGGAAGGAGGGGAACTCTCCCGGCACGTCAAAGGACTTGATCTTTAATTTCTGGGCGAGGGCGACGATTTGGTCGGCCGGGCCGGGCTGGCCTACCCCGGCTTTTTCGGCCGCGGCCGTCAGTTCCTCCAGGGGAATGATTTCGTCGAAGGTGGATTCTTTGAGTCCGCGGCCAAACTCGAGGGCGTTTAGGACGCCGATGCGTTTGTTGCCGACTTGAAGGGCGATGAAAGGGTCATGGACTTCAAAACCGCCGAAATAACGAAGGTCGGCGCTGCGGTGAGTGTCGGTGAAGAAAAGGAGGGCGGATTTTGGCACAGGTAAGAGGGTTGAATTGATAAGTTTTAATGATTAGCGATGGCTCAGATGAAAAACGCAAATCCGGTTTCTAGGCTGTTGGTTACGACGATATTGGCACTGGGAATGTTGGCGACCTTGCCAGCTTGCGCAAAACCTGGGCCAGAAACCCCCCCAACGTCCAAGACGGCAGTGGATTGGTTCTCGATCAAAGTGGGCGATGCGGCCGTGCAGATGCAGGTCGTCGTTACGACCGAGGAAATGAGTAAAGGACTGATGGGACGTCGGGATCTGGCCGATGATCAAGGTATGTTGTTCGTCTACGCCTACCCGCGCCAGGTGAGTTTTTGGATGCGAAATACGCCGACGGCGTTGGATATCGGCTATTTCTCCGGCGATGGAGTTTTGCGTGAAGTTTACCCGCTCTTCCCGTTTGACGAGAAGTCGGTGCCATCGCGTCGCGACGATCTTCAGTTCGCGTTGGAGGTGAAGCAGGGCGGGTTCGAGGCTCTCGGTATTCGACCCGGGGCTAAACTGGATCGAGCCGCGGTGCAGGCGGCGCTCACAGAACGGGGTTTCAATCTGAGCGCGTTTGACGGCCTCGAATTGGACCTAGCGCGATAGGGCGTTGGTTTGCCGCACGCGGAGAGTGCTGAACAGCACGCCGAGTTCGCGGGGGTCTGCGTTGTTGGGGCGAAAGCTTTTGGCGTAGTGGATCTGGATCTGCTGGCCCCCGGTGGCGGGTGGTAGATCGAGCGAGAGGTGGTAGTTATCGGCAAGGCGAGTGATCGCGACGTGCGCAATCTCACGATGATTGAGACGAACCGAGATCGCCTGACCGGGGGTCGAGCATTGGAACGCAGCCTCGAATCGAAGGGAATCGGCGGGGGATTGTTCGAAGGTCAACTTGGTGAAAGGTGCGAGTCCCCACCGCACCTGTGGGGACATTATTTCGGGATTGGGGCCCTCGGGGTCACCGAGCCCGGAAACGATGTTGGCGAAAGAATCAAATCCGTCGCCGATGCGAGGGATCGTTTTGGTGGGCCAGGGGTGAGCGGCTAGGGCGGCAATGAGGAGGTTGTCCCACTCGGCGCTGGCGGAGAAAAATGCGGGGCCGACCAAGCGTTGAACGTAGTCGGGAGCGCGATGGTTGAGCACGTGATATTTCTGCGCGGGCTTGGGGCCGTGGAAATGGAGGATGACGGCTTGGTTGTTAGTGCCCCAGTGGGGTTTCCAATTGAGCTCTAGCGGCAGGTGATCGGTGCGGCCCTTGAAATGTCGTTGCAGGGCGGCCTGATCGTAGGGCGGGGCGATGGCTTCGGCGAGGTGCTCCTTGATCGTGTGCTGGAGGGACTCTTGTTCGGCGGCGAGGGCGGGGACGTTGATCCACATGACACCGCTATTAAAGTGGGTGAAATCGGATTGATCGGTTTCGGGGGCGGCGGCGAAGAACGAGGGCTGGAGGGCGGTGAGAGTTGCCGTGGGGTCGGAGCGGAACACCACGTCGCAATCGGTGTAGAGCACAAACTCGTCTGGCCATCCTTGCTCGGCGCAGACGGCGGGAATCTCGAGCCTGAGGTAGGCACCGCGGGGAATGGGAGAGAGATCGGCGACCCACCGATGAAGAAACGTGCGGCGGCGGACCACCGTGACGCCGGCAGACTCCAGCCAAGCAGTCAGGCTGTTGTCGTCGCCGTCGTAGAGGCAGACCGGGGTGAGGCTCGTGCGAGTCTGGGCGGAGTGCACCGCGACCTGCACGAGGTTAGCATACTCCCAGAAGCTGGTGGAGGCTTCGTTGAGGGCGAAGAACCAGCGCATGGGAGTGAGGGGCGGGCCGGAGACGGGCTAGGGCGGACTAGCCGTTATCTTTGCGCGCGTCTTTATCGGAATCGGTGGTGGGGATTTCGTTGTTGGTGCGGAGCATCAAAACCGGGATTTTGGTCTTTACCCAACATTCGGCGTCTTTGAAATGCTTCGCGGTGACGTTTTCCAGTGCTTCGCCGATGGTGTTGGCGGGGAGGAGTCGTCCCCGCTTGGTGGCGTTGAAATCGTAGGCCGCGCGGTGAATCCGCTCGATGGTGGTGGCAGGGCTCTCGCTTTCGGGGATCTGCAGCACCCAGCTGACGAATTCGGAATCGGCGGGGAGACGGTTTTCGGGATCGGAGACGAGGACACACCACTGTTTTTTTACGGGAGGTAGCTTCTCTTCATCGGCTTCAGGCTGAACGATGGCCTGCATCTCGGCGATGATTTGGCGGAGCATTTCAGGCTCCACCGCGTTTCGTTTCATTATCTCGGCAACTTGGTTAATATCAATTTTCGGCATGGCGGAATAGGCGTCTTTTGCCCAAGAAAGGGGCAGATATGAACGATGATGTAAAGGCCCAGCGCGATGACGAGGTGTTTGATGTAGTCGATGAAAATGATGTGGTGACTGGCCAGGCCACCCGGGCGGAGGTGCATCGGGACAAACTCTGGCACCGGGCGGTGCATGCGCTGGTGTTTAATGCGGCGGGAAAGGTTTTCCTCCAAAAACGCTCCATGGCGAAGGATATGGCCCCGGGATGTTGGGATTCATCGTGCTCGGGACATCTCGATGCGGGTGAGGGATACGATGAAGCGATCGTGCGGGAACTGGGCGAGGAGATCGGGGTGTATCTGGGGGCACCACCGGAGCGTTTGGGTTATGAGCGGGCCCGGGCGGATACCGGGTGGGAATTCGTTTGGGTGTACCGGCTTGAGCACGAAGGCCCGTTTGAACTGCACCCGGCCGAAATCGAGACCGGGGAGTGGTGCAGTCCTCAACAGGTCGACGCTGCGATCGTGGCTGATCCGCCAGCCTACGCGCCTGCTTTCCGCTTCCTGTGGCGTCGTTTTCGGACGTAGGGGGGGGGGATTTGCTGACAATGGGGTCTCTAGCGTGATTTTGGCGGGAAAACTGATCGGAAGAACGAGCCGATTTTTTCAAAAGCGGCCAAGGTTTCGGGGATGTTAGGGACCACGTGGGCACTATTGTGCCAGCCGTGGATGACGTCGTCGTAGGCATCCAATTCGATTTCGATACCGGATTGTTGCGCTTTGTAAATATAGGCGAGCGAGTCACCAAACATCGTTTCTGATTTTCCCACTTGGACCAGGAGGGGAGGTAGTCCGCTCAGATCGGCAAATACAGGGGATGCCAGAGGGTGTTTCGGATCGGTGTCGCCTAAATATCCGGCCGCCGCCCGGTCCAAATAAGCCTTGGAAATCGTTGGATCTGAGTGGGCGTTGGTATTGAAGGTATCCGCGCTTTGAGTGAGGTCCGTCCACGGCGAAAGCAAAATGGCCGCGATGGGGAGGGGTTCGTCGTCGCGTTTTAGTTTGTTGAGTAAGGCAGCCGTGAGACCTCCTCCGGCGGAACTTCCTCCTACGACAATATTCTCCGCGGGGATCCCTTGTTCCAATAGCCAGCGGTAGGCGGTGTGGGCATCGTCAATCGCCGCGGGAAATTTGTTCTCGGGAGCCAGCCGGTATTCCACCGTCAAGCATCGGCAGCCGCAGGCTGCACTGAGATTGGAAGCGATTAAGCGGCTCTCCACGGCGGAGCTGCGATAATAACCGCCGCCATGCAGAAACAGAAACACCCCCTCGCTGGCGGGAGCGCCGCAGGTGACCCATTCGCAGGTGACGCCATCCGCGTCGCAGGAAACCACCTCAGTGCCATCGCGGGGCACACTGCCTCCGCCCAGACCGGTCCCGCGCAAGGATTCGATCGATTGGTTGGGATCGTAAGGTTTGGCGCGTTTGAGTGCGATGAGCGCCTTAAGTTCGTCACTTGCCATAGTGGTTTATTTTTCGGGGGAGAGAGCGGGGATCTGATTTTTTTCGGTCCGGCGCACGAAGAAGTAAAGGCCGCCGGCGATACCGAACAGGGTGATTGAGAAGGTGAAGAGCAGTCCAGCGTCGTGCCCATTGAATAGGGCCAGACCGGCCATGACGACGGCGAGAACGATCAACGAGAGGATCACCATTCGAGCTGGCAAGGTGGATGATCTCAATGGGGTGGAGTCTTGAAACGTTCGTTGGGAATTTGTGACCCTTTGCCAGCCGGAGTGCTCGTTTTTAGTCCGCATTTCCAAGGTGACCAAGATTGAGAAAGGGAAGACGATGCCGACGGTAAGGTCGACGATTCGTTTGTTTGCAGCGATGAAATCGACCCAAGGTTGCAGCAGTGCGACCTCGGTTAAAAAGCCCTGATTCGATAAGCCGAATTTCACCAGGAATGCGGCGAGAAAGCCGGAACCGATGGTGAACCAGACGGCGCGTAACCCGATCTTGCGCGAAAACAGGCCCCAAAGGGTAGGCAGCAGCAGGGGACCGTTCAGCAGCGTATTCATCTCGATGATGAAGCTGGTGTAGCCATAGCGGGGAATGAGTAGCGCACCGGCCAGAACGACTCCGCCTAAGATGATGGTGGCGATACGGCCCACCATCACCAGTCGTGCTTCCGAGGCGGTTTTATCAATGAGTCGTTGATAGACTTCCGAAGTAAATGCTCCGGCAAAAACATTGAGCCGAGTGGTGGCCATGCTGGCGGTGGCGGAAACCATGGCGGCGACCATAAGCCCCATCATCCCGACCGGGAGCACCAATTGACAGGCCAGGATGTAAGCCTGTTCAGGATCCGCTTCCGCATTCACCACGCGATAGACGAGGGGCGGCAGCATCCAGAACAGGGGACTGACCAAGTAGAGTGCCCCAAACAAGTAGGCGGATTTGCGCGCGTCCTTTGCCTCCGGCACACACAGGTAGCGCTGCACAAATGTCCAGTCCGCGCCGATGTTGAAGAAATTCACGATCATCCAACCGGTGATGAACCACCAGGTGAAATCGGCCGCGACGGGCGAGGTGAAGCCATCCGGGGCTTGGGCGAGGAACGCGCTGACGCCTCCGACTTCGGCCAATATCAGCGGCACGGCAAAGACCACCGATACGGTGATGATGACAAATTGTAGCACATCGGTCATTAAGACGGCCCAGAGCCCACCGATAAAAGTGATGAGGACGACCATCGCACACAGAGCGACCGAGGCGATCGGCACCGAGAGGTATCCGGTTTCCGGATCGGCCAAGAAGTGGCCGGCACTCAGCGGCACCAGCACACAGACGATTTTCGAAAGGGCATAAACGCCGCCCCCCATGGTAAACAGGGTGGCACCGCCTTTGAACCAAGTGTAGAATTGAACGACTGAACCGCCGAAGCGAAGACGCAGGAATTCGGCGGCCGAATCGACGCCCAGATTTCGCCAGCGACCGGCCACGAAGTAGCCCACCAGCATGGCCGCCACCCCGTAGCCGAGGTTAATGACGATTGCCACCATGCCGTAGCGGTAGGCGATCCCTCCCCAAACGACAAAAGTTCCGGCTGAAAACTGGGTCATGAAGCCGGAAAGACCGGACACCCACCAAGGAGATCTTCCACCCGCGGAGAACATCTCCCGCGAGTCCTTCATCTTTCCGGCAAAGACCAACCCGGCTGCTATTATGCCGAGCACATAAAGTGCAATTACGGCATAATCGGTCGTTTGCATGCCGATTTTAGCTATTTGGTGCGGAAGGTCTCGCTGGAGATGAGGTCGAGCAGGAGATCTTGGAAGCCGTTGCCGTTGGCATGATTCTCCCGCACAATCTGTTTGATCTCATTGCGTTCGGAATAGTTTGGGACCCGGCCGGTAGCGTAGGTCAGGAGTTTTTCGGAGAGACACTCGGAGAAGAGGTCGATGTGATCGACGATCCAGGATTTCAGTTCGGTGATGTCGGCAATGGCAGTGCCATCCGGCAGCACGGCGGAGGAGTCGATGATGACATTGGCCTTGGGCCAGGTTTCCCGCCAGTTTCCCACGGGGTCGAAGTTTTCGAGCACAAAGCCGATCGGATCGATGAGCTTGTGGCAGGAAGCGCAGGACTCTTCGCTGGTGTGAGCGGTGAGGAGTTCGCGGGGGGTGGTGGTGCCACGAGTATCGGGTGTGAGGGCGGGAATGTTTTTGGGCGGTTCGGGGGGGGGCATGCCGAGAATGTTTTCCAATACCCAGACGCCGCGGAGCACGGGTTGGGTGTCCACGCCATTAGCGGTCGCCATCATGACCGAGGATTGACCGAGGAGGCCGCCGAAGCGTCCGCCGCGGGCGAGAGGCAGGCGTTCAATCTTCAGGTCTTCGTCGTAGAAGTGAGGTTCGGTGGGAGCGGCGGGTGAGTCGTATTGGTAGTTCTTCTCCGCGAAGGTTCGGGAGGTGAGGGCGAAGTCGGGATCGATGAAATCCGTCATCGGTAGATTGTGATTCAAGATCTCGGTGAAGAACCATTCGGCTTCGGTCTTCGCCAACGCGATTTCGGTATCGGAGAATTTGAAGACCGCATCCGGCATGATCTCGCTTAGCAGGTTCGTGTCCAACCATTGGCCGGTGAAGCTCTGGATCATCGCGCTGTCGGGCTTAGACGGCAGAAGGCGCTTGGCTTCGCGGCGAAGTATGAGTGGGTCGGAAAGTCGGCCGGCGGCGGCCAGTTCGATCAGTTGGTTGTCCGGGGGAGCCTGGGTCAGGAAATAGGCGAGTCGCGTAGCCAGATCGAAGTCATCCCAGTTGCCGTCACCGACGCCGCGATAGAGAAAGCGTGGCGATATGAGAACGTTTCGAACGAGGAGGTGCACCCCGTCTTCAAACGAGTTCCCCGCGGCCCAATGTTCGCGGGCGATTTCAAGATAGGCGTCGATGGTCTGGTCGTCCACCGGGCGGCGGAATGCTTGGGGCAAAAGGCGGGCAAGGATCTGCCGGCCTTGGGCTTCGTCGGTTTGGCCCGGCTGACGGGGGCCGACGAGTTGGTGACGAATTTCTTTGCGACGAATCTCGGGCGGATCGTCGACCAGTTTTAGGGGGCCTTCGACCGTGACTTGGTGCAGTTCCATGGCGGGACCGTTGTCGAAGAAGTAGTGGCACAGGGCATCGGCGATATTAAAGGTGCCCGAGAGGGAGCGGATGTGCTTGAGCAGCGCCATGGACATGTCGGTCTCCAGACTGGCTTGGCTCATGTCCAAATTGGGATCGGCGAGGTGACGGCTCACAATTTCCCAGCCGTTTTTCCCCCGGAGCCTGGAGGAACTGGGTTGAGTATGATCGCCAGTGGGGTAGACTGCCTTTTGCCAAGCGGCGAGAAAGCGCGGTTCACGCTCGAACCACGCGCCCATTTGATCGGCGAGCGCGTTGAATTCGTGATCCATCGCGGCGTTGGCCCATCGGAAAAGCACGGTCTGGCCTTGATAGAGATCAGCTTCGAACGTCACCGTTTCGGGCGATGCGGAGGATACGGCGATTTCCTTAAGCAGGCGGAACTTATCGACGTCCGACCGATCACTCGCGCTAAGCTCGCGGGCGCGAACTTCGAGCCGCATGGGTTTATCGTCGAAAGGGCGAAATCCTGAGGCCGGGTTGTCGGAAGCGGGCAGGAACTGGGAAGCATTTACGGTGATACGGTAGGTGCCGGATGCCATGATTTCGATCCGGCTGGGCCACGAGCAACTGCGCATGATCGTGACGCTTTGAGAGACCAGTCGCAGGGCGTCGCCGCGGACGGTGGCCGCGGAAAAACTGAGCACCATATCTTCGGGACCAGCGGTTCGAGTGGAGGCGGATGGCGGTGCCTTCGCGGGCGGAAAAATTTCGTCGGCAATCTGAATGGCGACCTGGCGGTAAGCCTCCATCAATGGCGGGGAGAGTAGGAGTCCCTCGCCGAGGTTGTTGAAACCGTGAAACTCGGCGTCGCGCGGAAACCCGAGAGGGAGGGTGAAGTCGGGCAGGTTGAAAAGGCTTCGAATAGTCGAGGCGTATTCAGCCTGATTGAGTCGGCGGGGCAGGGTACCGCCGATGGGCGTGTGAGCGAGAAGTGATTCGTCCAACCATGGCATGATCGCCCGCAACTCATCCTTGGTCGGTTGCGTTTTCTTGGCGGGCGGCATGAGCCCTTGATCCAACATGGAGTGGACCCGTTCCCAGACCTCTCGGTCTTCCGGATCGCCCCAGGTAATGGTGTGGAAATCGAGATTCAGGTCACCCTTCATCTCCACTTCGTCATGACAGTTGAGGCAGTGGTTGATCAGGAACTCGGTCGGAGCGTTGGGGATGGCCAGCTCGGCATTCGCCTGTAATGATATACTTGATACGCAGACCGCTGCGCCCAGAATAATGGAGCGAAAACGCATACGATTAGCTAAAGAGTTGGTTCATGTTGCGTGATGCGTTGGAAAAAGTGCCCACCTCGAGATCGAGTTTTTGCATGAGCGTGACGTAAAGATCGCCCAAGAGCGGGGCGTTTTGATCGGCCTGATCGATGGCGATATGGCGCCCGTGGTCGAATCCGCCGCCCGCAACTAACGTTGGCAAGTTGCGGTTGGAGTGTCGGCTGGCATCGCCCATACCTGTGCCCATCAAAATGATGGTGTCGTCGAGCAGCGATCGGCCGTCCACGCCTTTCTTCTCTTTGAGCTGGGTGATAAAGTTGCTCAGGCACTGGACGTGGGACCGCTCGATCTTGACCAAGTCGCGGATCATCGCGGGATCATTGCCGTGATGGGAGAGGCCGTGGTAACCCGCTTTGAGCGGTTCGCCGTCGATGGAGAAAACCTGACCCAAGCCGTCAAGGAACATAGAGAGCACGCGACTGGATTCGTTTTCGAGGGCCAACGCCATCAGATCATACATGAGGGTCTCGGCCTCCATCAGGAGGTTGGGAGTGATGGGGTCCGAATCGGGGAGCCGATAGTCGGTGGTGGGGATGGGATCGTTGATCGAGGCGATTTGGTGTTCCATGCGTTTTTCGACCGAGCGGAGGGAGTCGAAATATTCGTTGAGTTTGTCGCGGTCGCGAGAGGGCACCGATTTCTGTAAACGCAGCGCGTCATCCAGAACGTTGTCCAACGAGCTTTTGCCGCTGCGCAGCATGTGCTCCATGCGGGACTTATCCGCGGCGGAGAGGAACATCTGATTATAGAATACGCTCGGGCGCTGGATCATGGGCAGGCCGATGCCGCGCTTGGTGAAACTCATCGCCTTGGTGCCTTCACCGGTGCCGGCGGTGAGTTGTACGGAAGGGAAGCGACTGTCCTGACCGATCTGGTCGGCGATCATTTGATCCAGCGAATAGGCATTGGGGGTGTTGCCGCAGAGGAAATTGGTCCACGCCTTATGGCCGTTGGGCGCCCGGTGATCGAGACCGGAAAATACTGAAAAGGAATCGCGGTGAGCGGTGAGCGGTTTGAGCGTCTCGGGCATCGCAAAATTCCGACCGATTTCTTTGGGGAAAAACGCATTTTGATGCAGCCCGAGGTAGGAGCCGACGGAGATAAAGTTACGCGCTTTCCGGGCGGGCGCAGTGAATTGAGTGGGGGCGGCAAAAACTTCCAGCTGGGGAAGCGCAATTAAAGCGGCGGCAGATTTAAGAAAATGTCGCCGACCGATGGTGGTGTAGCCTCTGGGTTTCATGGGTGGGGTAAGGGGGGTGGAAGTCTCAGGGGAAAAGAGAATGTGGTTAATTTACGATTACTTTAGCGAGTTGCTGGTCGTCGAATTCGATGCCAAGTCCATGGCCCTCGGGAACGACGGCGCGACCGGGGTGAAACTCGATGGGTTGTTTGAGTAAAACGTTGCCACGGGAGCCGCTCACGTCGGTGGCGTTGTGAATACCGCCGCCTTCAATGATCACGGCGTTAGGGGTGGCGACCGCGAGATGAAGGGACGCAGCCACGTAGGGAGGAAGTCCGCTGCTGACGTGAGGCGACCAAAGAATACCGAAGGTTTCGGCCATTTCGGCGATGCGTTTGCACTCCGTGATGCCAGCGGCCCGGCAGATGTCGGGGTTTACGACATCGGCGCCGCGCTGCATGAATAGATCACGAAATTGGAAACGATTAGAATAGGTTTCACCCACACACACCGCGGTGTCGAGCGCCGCCGTGAGGGTCGGGTAACTCAGGGTATCTTCCGGCATCAACGCGTCCTCAAACCAACCGATGTTGCCGAGTTCATCAAAGCGGCGCCCGACTTGGATCGCTTCGTGGAGTTTGAATGCTCCGAGCGAATCGATCAGTAGTTGTCCGCGTGAACCGATGACGTCGGAGATTTGTTTCACGTAGTCGAAGTTATTGGAGCTTGATTTATTGAAGCCCATTTTGAGCGCGGCAAAACCGAGTTGCATGGACTCTTCGGCGCCTTCGACGGAGCTGACTCCAGCATAAGTTTGCACGCTGTCGCGATACTTACCGCCGAGCAGTTGGTAGACGGGGACCTCAGCGAATTTCCCGAGAATATCCCAGAGGGCGATATCTACGGCAGCGATCGACTCGGTGTAGAAACCGGTGGCGTAGCCGCGGAGCCGTTGGCTCGAATACATCTTGTCCCACAGAGGGCCGATATTGCGGGCGTCTTGACCGACCAGAATTGGGCCCAACAGCTCTTTAATGATTTCGGCGTGCACGGTCGGTGCGACCGGTGCGTGCGCTTCTCCCCAGCCAATGATGCCTTGGTCGGTGGTGACCTTCACCAGCATTGTTTGACTGTGGCCCGGAGTGCGGGACGGAAAGGAGTGGTTGAGGCGGTTCCCGATTCCAGCGCGGCCGGTCATGGTGCCGACCGGGGGCATTTCGACCAATGCTGACAGGGGGCCCTCAGGGCGAGGTGTGCTGATAACAAAAGGCTCAATTTTCGTGATTTTGAGCGGGCTGGTGCCGCGCTTGGCCTGGGCGAGTCGCTGTTCAGCGGATACTTTGGCGGGAATCATGGCAGTGGCGGCGAGGGCACATCCCCATTTCAGAATATTGCGTCGGCTATGATTCATCGAGGTGACGGAATGGGGGAGGGGGGCTAGTTGCAGAGGGGACTGAAACGCCTCTTTCGAGGCCTACGAGTTCGGTTTCAGAAGAAGAAAAGAGGGGGGTAGTCATCTGGGCCAAATGCCTGCTTTCAGAGACCTCTAACAGACTCTGGGATGGGGAGCTCGGTTCAAGCCCGTCAGCGGTCAATCGTTGACAGCGTTGATTCGGTCGTCGCTCCCGCCAGAAATCGGCGAGTAATTGAAGATCGGACCCGAGCACGGGTGTGTGTTTGTAACTATTTGTGGTTACAACGGGTCGGGCAGACGTTGGCTGCGGTGAGAAGGTTGGGGGCAGAGACCGGAAGTAGCCGGTCGTTGCGGCGGTTAGCCGCGGGAGGCTTTTTCGCGATCGCTGGCGACGATGCGTTGGAGTTCGGCCATTTGTTTGGGCGAAATGAGACGGCGGGGGACGCGTTTTTCGGCGTCGGAGAGCACGCGATCGAAATCCTCCTCAGAGGGAGCATGAGGTTCCCAGAGGGTGTGGTGCCCTTGGTGGCGGGTGAACAGGAGCACGTTGCCGTGGATTTTGGCTTTGACCTGGTATTTGCCCTCTTCGGGACTGCGGTTCCACCAGTTAAATTCGTTGGTCATGGATCGGGGTTAGGGGGCTGAGCGCGGGGGGGCCAGCGCAATCGTGGTGTGGGTTGGGCCGGGATGCCAGACGGAGCCTTGTTTTTTTAAGCGACGGACGGTGACAGTGTCTTGCGCAAGATCGACGCAGAACGCGCCCAAGGGCCCGCTGAAAGCCCCGGTGTTGACGATGGTGAGATCTCCTCGCCGCCACACGCGAGGGAAGTGCACGTGGCCGGTAGCGATGATTTGAGAGGTGGAACACCAATCGGGTTGGCGGATTGCGACTCGATCGGCAAAGGAGCGCCAAGTCTGGATCATCGCCCAAGGTTGGCGGGGAGGGAAAAATTCGGTGGCGAATCGGCGAATTCGATGGGTGATGCCTCGTCGTGCGGGGTCGCACTCGCGGGGAAAGCGGGCGCAGGCATGGCGGAATAGTCCGAGGCGGCCATCCAGAGATTCAATATCGAGTCGGGGGTGGTCGAATTGGGCCTGTTGGACCCGGGTGCGGAGTTTGTGACCGACGCGGCTCCAGGGCACTATTTCGTCGAGAAAGGCGTCTCCGTGGGTAGCAAACAGTCGACCGGAAGCAGCGCTACAGTGATGCGTTTCGGAAATGTCGGGATCGTGATTGCCCGTGATGAACTGCACGACCGGAACGCGTTGAAGAAAGAACTGTTTGATGTCGTTTAGTTGGGCGGGAGACATGCCGGTTTGGTTGTCGCACGTGTCGCCATTGAGCCAGAGCGTGCTCACGCCATCGAGCACGGGGGCGAGTTGCTCGAGCGAAGTGAGATGGCTGGACGCATCCCGAAAATGCAAGTCGGAGAGAATTCTGAGCATGGACAAAACTGAGCAAAAGCATGAAGAACAGAACGCCAATCCTGAACCGGCGCCATCGGACTTGTGCGCGAGGTGGAATTAGGCTGAGAGTGACGCATGCGACGATTGTTTTCGGGTTTAATACTGAGTGGGCTAGCGATTGGTCTCCCGAGTGCGGCTTGGGCGGACGATTTGGCGGGTGATATTGCGCGGATTCATGTGGAGGCGATTGGCGGCAAGGAACGCGTTGAGCGGCTTAAAAGCGTGAGAGGAGCAGGCTTGGTGCGATTGGGAGATAACGAAATGGATTTTCAGATGTGGGCGGCGCGACCGAATCTTATCCGGATTGAGGTGGCCCGAGGTCCGGTCACTTTGGTGCAGGGGTGGGACGGTAAAAATGAACCTTGGTTGCAAGAAGGGACTTCGGGGCAGCTCATCACGATGCAGGGGCAAATCGCGGTAGATTTTAAGGCGGATTCGGAATTTGATGATCCGTTGTTCCGTCCGAAGGAACGGGGTTACACGGTGGAGTATGCTGGAGAGGAAGAGATGGAAGGCGGCTCAGTCGTGAAGCTTTTGGTCACGCGGAGCGTCAGCGATCAGATCACGCTCTATTTGGCTTCCGATACGTATTTCATCGTGCGAGAGGATCGTAAGCAGCGGCTTTTGAGTGGGGACGTGGATGAAACGCAGACCTACTACAATGATTTCCGTCCGGTATTAGGCGTGACCTTGCCCCATTCGATTACGATGCAGTCGGGCGACAAAATTTTGAGCCAAACGGTGTTGACGTGGATCGAACCGAATCCGCCGGTGGAGGATGGTTTTTACCGGAAGCCAGAATAATAAGTTAGGCTCCGTTCTTGCGAGCGAGCGAGGTGGGGTTTGGAGTGTGGCATGGCTCTTTGGGGAACTCCACAAATCATCGCACAGCAACTGGCCCCGACGCCTCGTTTCGAAATCGGTCTGGCGTATTTGAAGCAAGCGTTGGATCCGGGGTCGGAAATTCACGCTAGAATTCTGGCGATTCCGGAAGGTGAGACCAATCGATTTGAACTGGGGGAAGGCGTATTTGTGCTCGAGCAGGCTTATCAAACGAAGCCCCGGGTAGCAGGCCGGCTGGAAGCGCATAAGCGTCACGTCGATTTGCAGGCGATGGTGGTGGGGAATGAAACGATCGAAGTCACCACGGCTGATGGGTTAACCCTGACGGAAGATGCGTTGGCCGAGCGCGACGTTTGTTTCTACGCGGATTCGGATGAGGTCTCGCGGTGGCGCATGAGGACGGGAGAAGTGGCGGTCTTTTTCCCGGAAGACGTGCACAAGCCGTCGTTGGAAACTTCGGGACCTATCTTGGTGCATAAGGCCGTGGTCAAGGTGCTGCTGTGAATTACCGGCACCACTATCATGCGGGCAACTTTGCCGATGTCGTGAAGCATATGACTCTCCTCGCTTTGGTGGAGGGAATGCAGCGGAAAGAGAAGGGTTTTTTCTTACTCGATACCCATGCGGGGAGAGGTGCCTACAATTTGGCGGAAGCTGACCGAGGGGATACTTTGGCGCGGCAGCCGGAGTGGCCGGACGGAATCGGGCGGCTCCAGGCGGCGAGTGATCGACCGGAGCTGGTTGAGCGTTACTTGCGAGTCGTGCAGCGGTTTACGGAGGCCGAAGCGGCGAAGGCGATGGATGGAATCTCCTACCCGGGATCGCCATGTTTGGTGGCTCCCCGGTTGCGTGAACAAGACCGGGCGACTTGGTGTGAACTGCAGCCCGGGGAATTCGATTTGCTGCGAGACGCGGTGGTTTGCCGGAGAGGTTGGCGAGTGGAAGAGCGCGACGGTTACGAAGCGATCCGCGGATGTTTACCGGCGATGGAACGTCGCGCGTTGATCATCATTGATCCGCCGTATGAGGCGGAGAATGAGAGCGACTTGGTGTGGACCGCACTTCGCGAGGGATTGCGTCGGGCTCCGGCCGCGACCTTTGCGATTTGGTATCCGATTACGGCGCGGGTGGGCGAGCCGGTCTTTGTGCGAGATGCGAAGGCAGCGGGCCTACCGCCGACCTGGACCGCCGAACTCACGGTGGGAGGGGCCGATGCGGAGATTAAGATGCGAGGAGCCGGATTGATGGTCGTCAATCCGCCATGGCAGCTCGATCAGGAACTTCACCCCACGCTGAAATGGCTCGGTCTCCAACTCGCCCAAGCGCGCGGTGCCGAGGGATCTCTACGCTGGTTGGTGCCGGAATAGCACCGACGAGCGGCTCGAAAAATTAGCGGCGGTTACGCGGTTTAAACGGGCGACGTTTAAACACTTTTCCCGGTGTCCGAAGCACGAGAGGCTCCAGGTCGGGAGCACGAAAAATTGGTTTTTCCGATTCCAAATTTGATCGCGGTAAGGGGGCGACGAGGTGAATGGAAGAGCGTTTGAAGTCTAGGTTGGGAGGAGGAGGTAGGTCCATCTGACGGGGGTGCTGAGGTGTAGGTCGGTTAGGTCGGGAAAATGATAATCCACTTCTGCGATTAGCGCGAATCAAAACGATAACTTTTGCAGTTACGAATGGTTGGTGGCCGGTCCGAACCGGCCACCAGAATTAGACTGGGAGAATCAGGTTTGACCGGTTCACGTGGTCGGAAGTGGCGTGAGTGGGAATGGTGAGGTGGAGCACCCCGTCGATTAGTTCGGCCGCGAGTGCGGACAGATCGAGTAGCGACCCCAACCGAAGTTGTAAGCCATAGTCGTGTTGTGCGGCTTCCAAGTGCAGCGATTTCCAGTTGGCCCGCACGACTTGGCTTTTGCGGGCGGTGACGAAAAGATCGGTGCCGCGGAGGGCGATCTCTATCCCACGGGCGGTGACGCCGGGCACATAGATTTTGAGTTGAAGGGCATGCGGGAGGCTTTCGGAATCGAAATGTGGCACGCGAAACTTGTCCATCGTCGGTTGAACGACGGACTCATCGGAGGAAGGGTGACGGCGAGTGACGGAGGTGTGGTTGATCGTGTTCATGGCAGAAAAAAAAGGGAGCGGAGCTCGGACCTAGGGAGGCCGGGCTTTCAGCATAGAGCTAAACGAGATCCGCGTAGCGGATGGTCTAGAGCTGAAAGCCGGTGCGCGGCTGTTTCTGCTGCCAGCACGGGACGGAAAGATGACGCTCGATCATTGCACGCATACCCATCGCTGGCTTCGTAGATGAAGCCCGAGCGGTTTGGTAAGCGTTGGTGGATGGGAGCATCGTGTCGGTTTGTATTCACTCACGGACAATGCAGATCGCGTGCCAAGGGCGCGCAAGTCATCCGTCGTTAAGATCATGTCACGCTCGATCCCTAATCGCCATAATTCTTTAGAAGTTTTTGGGTAAGTCGCCGGGAGCAGTTAGGATGTCGGGCGTAAAGCCCGACCCACGACAGACCTACAAAATATAATTGAAACGCCTCAATTAAGGCACCGGGTTAACGCGCCTCGTGCTGCGGCTTTATCGAACCTGACTATAAGCTCACGCCGCGTTTCCAGGGGAGGAAGTCTTGCTGACCGAGGACGTCGGCGCACGTCGGGATCTCGCCGCTGGCGACATCGATACACCGCTGGAGTAGGTCGTCGCCGAGGTCCGAGATGGTGCGACTGCCATCAATTACGGAACCGGTATCAAAGTCGATCAACTCGGGATGAGCGCGGGCGAGGGTGGTGTTGCTGGACAGCTTGATGACCGGGGTGATGGCGTTGCCGGTGGGCGTGCCGAGTCCGGTCGAGAACACGATGAGATTACAATGCGAACCGGCGAGCGCGGTGGTCGACTCGACGTCATTGCCTGGCGTGCACAGGAGCGAGAGTCCGGGGCGGGAAACTTTTTCCGGGTAGTCGAGCACGTCGACGATGGGAGACGTGCCGCCCTTTTTGGCGGCACCGGTCGACTTGATGGCGTCGGTGATGAGGCCGTCGCGAATGTTGCCGGGAGAAGGGTTGAAGTGCATGGCGGAACCGACGGCTTGGGCGCCGGCCTCGTAGGCTTCCATGAGGGACACGAAACGCTCCGCGGTGGGGCGGTCAACGCAGCGATCGATCAGACTCTGTTCGGCGCCGCACAGTTCGGGAAACTCTGCCAATACGGTTTTCCCGCCGAGGGCAACGATGCGATCGGAGGTCGCGCCGATGACGGGATTGGCGGAAATTCCGGAGAATCCATCGGAGCCGCCGCACTCCAGGCCGAGGGTCAGTTTATCGATGCCCGCAGGGGAGCGCGTTTGTTCGCCGGCGCGGGATGCGCCCAGAATCGTGGCACGGATGGCGTCGCTCATGAGGCTGGATTCGGAGCCGTGTTTTTGTTGATTAAAAACGTGGAAAGGGCGATCGAAGCGGGGGGCGCGTTGGGCGATTTCAGCTTCGAGCATTTTGACCTCGGCGATTTGGCAACCGAGACTGAGCACGGTGACTCCGGCGACGTTGGGATGAGTCGCATAGCCGGCGAGTAAGCCGCAGAGCGCTTGCGAGTCCTGGCGAGTGCCGCCACAGCCGAGGCCGTGGGTGAGGAAGCGGACCCCATCGAGCATGGGGTAATCTTTGGCCCGGGCGGCGGATTGTTGGAGTGCTTCTTCGAGCCGGAGGTTTTCGAGTTCGGCGGGAGACGCGCCGCGCCGCAGGGCATCGACGAGCGATCCGGCGTAGCGTTCGTAACGCGACGCAGAATCGAATCCGAGGGCGCGGTTGATCGATTGGCGCATGACCTCGACGTTGCGGTTTTCGCAAAAGACCAAGGGGATCACGATCCACAGGTTTTGGGTGCCGACGCTGCCGTCGGAGCGGTGATAGCCGGCGAATGTTTTATCGCGCCAAGCGGAAACGTCCGGAGGTGTCCAAATCGGGTTGAGATTACCGATGGCGTATTCACCAACTTGATGCGCGATGTTCCCGGTGGTGAGAGCGGCGCCGCGGCGGACTACTTGAGTGGTGCGACCGACGACCACGCCATACATTTTCACGGTGTCCCCCAAGGCGAGATCGACGCAGGCGAATTTGTGTTTCGCCGAAATGGGATCGAGCAGGCGGTAGGTTTCTCCATCGACCACCAGGTCGGTATTGGCTTCGAGCGGGGTTAGGGCGACGGCGGCATTGTCACGAGGATCGATGCGCAGGGCGCGGAGAGGGGCAGAATTCATGGGTAGCGGAAAGGGCACGGGGGGGGTTATTCGTGGTTCCAGCCGCGATCGAGCGTGATACACTGTCCGGTGATATCACGACTTTCGTCGGAAGCGAGGAACGCAAAAGTGGGTTCGATGGATTCGGGGGTTTGGCGGCCAGGCATACTTTGGAGTTTTTCGACGGCGGCGAGCGCGGCGGCATCGGCGGCGGAGAGTCGTTTTTCTCCTTCAGTCTTGATGGCGCCGAGGTGCAGGCAGTTGACCCGGATGCCGTAGGGGCCGAGGTCGCGGGCCATGCCCCGGGTGAGCCCGACGACGCCGCCTTTGCTGGAGATGTAGTGGGAGAGGTTGGCCATCCCGAGACGCAAGGTGACGCTGCCGATGTTGATGATCGAGCCACCGCCTTGAGCTTTGAGGTGGGGAATCACGGCCATGCAACTGCGCCACGTGCCATTGAGATTGATTTGCTGAACCCGCAGCCATTCTTCTTCGGTCACTTCGTCGGCGGGGACACGGGGATAGATGCCGGCGTTGTTGATCAGGATGTCGAGGCGGCCGAACTTTTCGATGACGGTGGCGACCGCAGATTTGATTTGCGCGGGATCACTGACATCCATGGGCACCGGCAATGCGGGAGGAATGCGGGCGGTGGATTTCGCCGGGTTCAAGAGGCCAGCCGCAACGTGGGCACCGCGTTTTAAAAACCCCTGCACGAGCCCGAAGCCGATGCCTTCATCGGCGCCGGTGACGAGGCATACTTTGTCTTTCAGGTCGATTGCCATAATTCAATGGGGATGGAAGGAGTGGGGGTAAGAGGGAAAAGATCACGACGGGGACCCGAATATGGCAACTGCGCAAAATTAAGGGACGTGGAGCCCGGGCCGTCAAAAGCCAGGCCGCGTTCCGAACCCACGTCGTAACCCGCCTGCCAGCCCATGAGGCTTTTGACCTGAACGGCGAGAGCGGCTGAGGGAGCGAGGCCCAGGCATTCGTAAAAAGCCGGGTCGGCGCAGAGGCAGCCCTGTTCGGTGACCACGATGGAAAGGCGCCCGGAGCGAAGCACCACGGCTTGGCCGCAGGAGAATTCCTGCCCGTGGTAGGCCTGGCCGCGAGGAGAGAAGCGACATTCGCCGAAAAATGAACGATCGGCGGAGAGGGGGAACTTTTGTTGCCCGAGATGCACGGTGGTGGCCCCGCTGAGCACGGCGCTGATGGCGGCGGGATCGACGACCCAGAGTAAGACTTCGCCCGAGAAGTCGTGGCGTTGGGGCCAGAGATTGATGATGGCGGTGGCGCTATCGCCGCTACTGCCGCCGGTGGTGGCATCGGCCGTATCGACGAGCAACCATGGATCTGCGGCGGGTTGCGCGAGGGTGGCGGTGATCTCCGGCCACGTGAGCAGTCCCGTTTTCCAAGTGTCGCGTTGCGCATACCAATTTTCAGCAAGTTGCTGAGCGACCTTGGCTCCAGACTCGGGGGTCGTGGACGTCACGGCGACGGAGGAGGAAAGCCCGGTAATATCGAGCCAAGGCTGAACGGGGAATACGCTGATATCGATAATTTCGGGGGCGGACTCAAGGTCGCGGGCGGCGGCGAGCAGGTGAGCGAAGGATCCGGATCGATGCTGGATGGCGGTAGGCGGGATCAATACCGGAATTTTGACCAACGTGCGCATGGTGGTTTGAGGCTGCAGGCAAAGTTGAGCGGCGCGCTCGCCTGTCTCATAAAAGTCGAGATGGGGGAAAGTGCGATAGGCAGTCAGCGACTCGACGGGCTGCAGCATTTGCGGCGTGACGTTGGCGTGTAGATCCAAGGAAAGGATGATGCGTCCGGTGAAGTGGAGTTCATCGCGGATGAGCGTAAGTAGGTCTCCTTCCACGTCGTCGACCCCCACCGCGCACACGGCACCGTGAAAGTGTAAGATCAGCGCGTCGGCCGGCAGGGCGCGACGGAGGCAATCGGCAAAGGTGGTGCGAATGTTTTCGTAGCATTCGCAGCTGAGGCGTCCGCTAGGAGTGCCGCAGACGGCGACGAAGAAGGGTTCGGTCGTGCATCCAGCCGAAGCTAAGGCATCGACGCTACCGGCGAGTTGCGAATCGCCGGACTGAGCCCAGCGGCGGATGGCGGTCGGCTCGGTCAGCCAGATGCCGTGGGCGGTGAAGCAGTCGAGGTCAGCTTCCTGCGGATTGAAGGTGTTGCTCTCGTAAATGAACTGCGCGAGCGCAACTTTCACGACGTCGGTTGATGGTCGGTTTTGCCGAAAATGGGTTCCATCAGTCCTTTCAAATATCCGATGGCGAAGATGTGGCCGGGCAGGCCGTAGCCGTGTCCGGTGGCGGATTCGATGGCGAGGTAGGGCACGTGATCCACGCGAATGAATCCGTCGTAACCAATATCACGATACGTCTGGAACATGCTGATCGCATCGGTGGGACCGTTGTCGGGAAACGTCTCGTGGAAATCCTCGATGGTGCCGGCGACATCGCGGAAATGGGCGAAGTGAATCCGGTCGCCGAAGTGGCGAATGGTGGCGTTGATATCGACGCCGAGTTCCGCGAAGCAACCTTGGCAGAAGGTCAGGCCATTGACGGGACTCGGGTGCATCGCGAAGAGCCGATCGTAGTTTTCGACGCTGCGCATGATGCGGGCGAGGTTCCACATCGGGGACAACGGAGGGTCGTCCGGATGCATCGCGAGGTTCACTTCGGCGGCCTCGGCGGCAGGGATGATACGTTTAAGGAAGTAGTCGAGGTTGTCCCACATTTGCTCATCGGTGACGATGCCTTCGGCGGTGACGCGGTCGTTATCGAAATCGGTGAGTTTGAAGCTACTCGTGCGGGCGCCGCCGCGTTCGGCTTTCTCGAAGGAGGTGCGCATGACCATCGCATCGGAGGTGACCTGCGGCATGAAGTTGTAGCAGAGCGTCCCGATGTCGAGTTGGCCCATGAGTTCGAGGGCGCGTTGATATTCAGCGATCTGGGCGTCGCGGCCTGCTTTGCCGAGCACGATGAGGTCGATGGGCGGACCACCCTCGACGATCGAAAGTTGGAGACCGTTGCGTTCTGCTTTGTCTTTGGCGGCTTGCAGGCCAGCGCGGTCAGTGGGCATGCCCTCCATGCGGTAGTAGCATTGGTGGCGGACCCCGATCTGGGCGAGGGTGAGGAGATTGGTATCGGTGTCGGGTTTGGCGACGGCGGCAATTTTCATGAGGAAGGGGGGGCGTCGTCGGGTGACTTCGATTGCACAGCGGTGTGACGAGTTAGAATCATAGTTTGGAATGAGAAGAGAGTGAGACAATCGTCATTCCTGAAAGTACGGGGTGAAAATTTACGAGGTTCGGGTGTAATACTTTAGTTGGGGGTCGAGGGAAGGTTGACCGGGGTGAGTGGACGCTGGCTGATGCACGGTGAAAAAAGGGGGGGGCTCGGGGAGGGATTAGCGGGGGATTCGGGGAGGGTTGGGCGGTTTGGCGGTTGGGGAGGGAGCGGTAATTGCGGAGGGGCAGGATGTTGTCGGGCGTAAAGCCCGACCCACGTTGAGGTGACCTGCCCGGAGGCAGGGGACGGGGGCGAAGCATGGCGACTGGCGGGGGGGGAACTAGCAGCCTTTCGGACTTGGGCGGTTTAGGGTTTGGATAGGGATCGGTAATTGTGGAGGGGAAGGATGTTGTCGGGCGTAAAGCCCGACCCACGTGGAGGGGGACCTGCCCGGAGGCAGGGGACGGGGGCGAAGCATGGCGACTAGCGGGGGGGGGAACTAGCAGCCTGTCGGACTTGGGCGGTTTGGGGAGGGAGCGGTAATTGCGGAGGGGCAGGATGTTGTCGGGCGTAAAGCCCGACCCACGTTGAGGTGACCTGCCCGGGGCAGGGGACGGG
>Ga0209491_10001004_pt1 | contig 56302 bp, 31 predicted proteins | sample BON02_FD_187213 | JGI IMG/M metagenome (GOLD analysis project Ga0209491, IMG submission 187213) | Freshwater microbial communities from Lake Bonney liftoff mats and glacier meltwater in Antarctica - BON-02 (SPAdes) (version 2) | ecosystem: Environmental > Aquatic > Freshwater > Ice > Glacier...
CCCGGCGTACGCACCGAGTGTAACAATGCAGCACAACACTAACGCCATCGGGCGCGACAACGTGACGTTTTTTACGAGGCATAACGATCTCCAAGAATAGAAGTCATCCTCATTCTAAACATTTACAAAGCCCCGTCCACCCGCTAGGATACAATTCTGCCTGGCACCTGTGTTTGTGTTTTTGTGTGTTTGTGTTCCTGGCACCTGTGTCCTGTGCTGCCTGGCACCTGTGTTTGGATACAATTCTGCCTGGCACCTGTGTTCTTTCTCCTGTGTTCTTTCTCCTGTGTTCTTTCTCCTGTGTTCTTTCTCCTGTGTTCTTTCTCCTGTGTTCTTTCTTCTGTGTTCTTTCTCGCACCTGTGTTCTCTGGCACCTGTCACGATGGCCCTCAGGGCCCGAACATCGCGATCCTGAATATGGCGACGATCTTCGCGCAGGTGAATTGTGATACCATCCGCGCCACCCTCTAATGCTGCCGCCGCGGCCTGGAGCGGGTCTGGTTCTTCAGCCCGACGCGCCTGCCGGAGCGTTGCGACGTGATCAATGTTGACACCGAGGTGCACCATGTCTGCCCAATTCCGCGAGTTAGAGTAAGTTAGACTAAGCGATGAGCCGTCAAGGGTTATCGATTCCAAAGCGATCGAGTCTGTTGACCTGCTACTCATTCTAGCGTTTCAGCGGCTTTCCATTCAGCCACCGCATTTCGAATCTCCGCCAATTTGTCGGAATTGAACTATTTTCCGCAGTCAGTACGGCTTCTTACGGACCGTTCGCGTATTCCAGAGCCGAAATATCCCCTAAACCGCAAAACCCTGGAACGCGGCAAGATGCCCGAGACAAGGCGGGAATAAAGTGAAGCTTAGTGATTGCAAAACGGATCTCCGTAGGCGAGCATATAGAGTCAAAGAAAATCCACCGACCCTACTACTGCGGTGCCAAAGCCTACCCATGACTAAATTCAAGTCGACCTGCCTCTCACTTGTGACAATTTGCGTTTTTGTCACTAATCCCCCGCAGCTCCCCGCAAGCCAGCCGGACTTGCTAGCCGGACATTCGATTCATGGTGAAGCCTACAACGAAGGCCCACGGCAAGCTGCCTATCTCATGCCGGGAATGGGAAACATCGACTTCCCCGCTACAACGGACAATGAACTAGCCCAAAGGTTCATCAATCAAGGTGTCGCCCAGTTACACGGCTTCTGGTACTACGAAGCTGAACGGTCGTTTCGCCAAGCCGCTGTGCACGATCCCGAATGCGCGATTGCCTACTGGGGCATGGCTCTGGCAAATGTGGAAAATCGCAAACGCGCGTGGAGCTTTATCGAAGAAGCCGTCACACGCAAAGATTCGGCCACGCGTCGGGAGCAACTGTTCATCGATGCTTACGCCAAGTACAGCAAAGACGAAGACGATAAAGGCAAGAAGATCGAGAAGAAAACGCGAGCCCAAGACTACACCAAGGACCTTGGTGAAATCGTCGAAGAATTCCCAGACGATATCGAAGCGAAAGCCTTCTTGGCTCTGCAACTTTGGCAAAACGAGCGAGCCGAATTGCCGATCGTCAGCCACGTTGCCATCGAAGCGGTGCTTGACGACATTTTCGATGTCAACCCAATGCACCCAGCCCATCACTTCCGCATTCACCTCAACGATGGCTACAAACCCAAACTGGCGGTCGCAAGTTCAGCCCTGTGTGGACAGAGCTTGCCCGGCGTGGCGCACATGTGGCACATGCCCGGTCATATCTATTCCAAGCTGAATCGCTACCAAGACGCCGCTTGGCAGCAAGAAGCTTCGGCTCGAGTTGACCATGCACACATGATGCGAGACCGCGTTCTGCCCGACCAAATCCACAACTTTGCTCACAACAATGAATGGCTCATCCGAAACTTGCTGAAACTCGGACGAGTCGATGACGCGTTGGACCTTGCGAAGAATATGGCCTCGTTGCCGCGTCATCCGAAATACAACACGTTGACCAAGGGAAGCACTAAGTACGGTCGCGAGCGACTGCTGCTGACGCTTTCAACCTATCAACTGTGGCCCAAGCTGATCGAGTTCGCCAACTCGGTGTACTTGGAACCTACCGATGATGCAGAACTGCAAGAAGAACGCTGGCGGTACTTGGGGATTGCACTCGCACTTAGCGGCCAATCCGACGAGGCCGCATCGACACGTGCGGAGCTTGAGCAGCGACTGGCTGACGCAGAGGCTTCCATCGCTGAAATCGATGCAGAAATGAGCCAAGAGAAATCGGACGCAAAGAAATCGGACACCGACAAACCTGATTCAGAGCAAGAAACCACGCCCAAAGACGATACAGCCCAAGCGGGCGAAAAAGTTGCGAAAAAGTGCGTATCACCTGAAGAAACTCAGGAAGTGGACAAGGCGGCAGCTCAGGATGAAACCACTCCCGACGCCGCGGAACTGCAAAAGGACGATGTCGATGCCGAGATCGATTCGGACAGTGCAGCCAAGGAAACCAGCGTCAAGGCAGAGGCTCCTAAGAAAGCAGATGCCAACCGAAAACACCGCGAAAAGGAACGTGCCGACAAACTGAAGAAGCTCAAGGAAAGCAAGAAACGACTTACGAAACAAATCGCAGCCATTAAATCGGCTGAATCAGCCATTGTCAAAGATTGGGACGCGGCGTTTAAGCACTGGGACGATTCCGACATGGACGACAAACTCCTACGCGCCCAATGGCAGGCAGCGTCCGGGAAGTTCGACGAAGCCATCGAAGCACTCGACAAAGAAATTGGAAACAAACCCAACGAAGTCTTGCCGGTCGCCTGCAAAGCCTGGCTGCAATACTCAAATTCCGGAAGCGAATCGAGCAAGGAGACGTTCGAGCAACTTCGCACCGTCGCATCGGTTGCCGATTTGGGCACGCCCCTGCTGGCTCGCCTATCGCCGCTCGCTGCCGAACTAAACTTCGACGAGCATTGGGCAGCCGACTATAAAATCGCCGACGATGTCGGACAACGTCCCGACCTGGACTCCCTCGGCTCGTTTCGCTGGCACCCCTACATGGCTCCTAACTTTTCCGCCAATAATTCAGCTGACGAGATGATCAGCCTGAAACAACTGCGCGGTAAACCCACTTTGGTAATTTTCTATCTTGGCTTTGGCTGCCTACACTGCGTGGAACAGTTGCACAAGTTTTCACCGCGAGCCGAAGAGTTCCGCCAGACGGGAATCGATATCGTTGCGATCAGCAGTGAGAACACTGCATCTCTGTCAAAGGCACTGAGCGACTACTCCCAGCCATTGGATATCCCGCTTTACAGTGATAGCGAGCTGACGACGTTTAAGTCATTTCGCTGTTACGATGACTTCGAGCAGCAGCCGCTGCACGGTACGTTTCTGATCGACCCCGAAGGCAAAGTCCTGTGGCAAGACATCAGCTTTGAGCCCTTCATGGACGTCAATTTTGCATTACAGGAATCGAGCCGCCTGCTGAAGCTTGCTGGTTTCGAATCGCACTTGGCTCCAAATTAATTGGGACGGAGCCTTCTACCGCCTCGCAAAGCATCAACTCGCAGCAATCGGTGTGCCGAACACTATTGCAACTGGCCTATGTCGAGGGCTTGACCGTGCAATACAGGTCGAGTGTTTCTTCTTCGGTCGACTGAAGCTTGACGCCCCAACGATTTTCAGAGTACGCAAGCGCTTCGATGCCCCATGCTACGATCGGCACGGTTGTCCTCGTCAGAGTATTCCGCCGAATCGGTTCCTGATGCCATCGTGGCCGTCGTACTGTTGCTGATCGCGGGATATCCAGCCGATGCAGTGAACGTCGCGGGCGTCGCCGCGTCGCTCGATTTGGGAGAATCTTCATCGGCTCGAGTGCTCAACTCGGCGATCAATTTGCTGGCCACTTCTCGACTGTCAGAATCTATGGATCAGGCCGCCACAGCATTGACTCGTCGTGAGTCATACATGGTTAGCAACGACCCAGACCTGGACCGCGATGATGCGACGGAGCTGCTCTGGTTGCGGATGACAGAAGGAGTTGGGCAGCTTGCCGGTGAACTGGTTGGCCGCGAGGATGCCACGGCAGCGAATGCAGAGGAAATTTTTCGACAAATCGTCTCTCTGTCGAGCCAGCCCTATACGGCTAACTCGAATCCGTTTGAATCGACAGTCGTCTCCAACTTTGCCGGGCCATCGTTCCTCGCATCGCTACTACTCCGACTACCACGGAACTACCTCCGCGTGGCGTCGTTCACGTCGAGCCACCAAAGGGAGTCAATCCACAACTTTGGGCGGCTTTCACAAAATCACTCGCAAAGTCGCGTCCAATTATCTGGCACAACCATGCCGCGGCGATTGACGCTGGTTATTTGATCTTGGGCATGTCCAGTGTGATGAGCTTTCCGGCTGGTGCGGGCAAATCAACGCTTTCGGAACTGAAAATCGCAACGTACTTGCTCACCGGTCGCAAAGTAATTTTCTTGGCTCCAACTCACGCGCTCGCAAATCAGACACGGCAGTCGCTGAAACGAACTTTCCCAGAATATGAAGTTCGCGATTCAATCATCGGCGATGGATTCTATGCTGAGGTTGGCGAAGAAAAATCAAGTTTCGCCGAAATCACTGTCATGACGCCCGAGCGATGTTTGATGTTGCTCGATCTGCATTCCGAAGCGTTTCGCGAGGTCGGGTTGATCGTGATGGACGAATGTCATTTGCTTCACCCATCTCGTGGTTCAGAAGATCGACGTGCCATCGACGCGATGTTGACATTGTTGCGTTCGTCGGACGCATCGCCGGACGCCGACATCGTGCTTCTCTCAGCGATGGTCAGCAACGGTGACGAACTGGCGGCGTGGCTTCACTCGTCACTCGGTAGAACATGCCTTTCCCTTGATCTTCGTTGGAAGCCGACGCGGCAAGCGAAAGGTTGCGTGATCTACGAGCAGGACGAAGTGGACGTTCTGGAGGCCAGCATCAGCGACACCCGAGCAACCGGAAACACAGTTGGTCCACCAGCAGCACTCAAACGGGAAATGGATCTCACACCCCACGGACTTTTCGCCCTGACGCTAAATTGGAACCTCGAAAGTTTCAACGACTATCACCAGTGTCGAATCGCACCGGGGAAGGTTCGCGTCGATATCAAACCAAATTGGAAATTGTCCGGCAAAAAGAATGGTGTCGCTGCTTCGTTGTCGAGCGACTTCTCCAAACGTCGGATCAACACGATTGTCTTTTCGCCAAAGAAGAGCGATTGCGAGAGCATCGCGGCGCAAGCTGCGGTGAACTTGGCGAGTGTCGCACCGATCGAAATCGACGAAATCGAACAAGTCTTGCGCGATGCCGCGATTGATGAGGCAGGGGGCGTGGAGTTTGCATTTATTCCTTCCGCCGCCGGAGTTTGTACGCATCACGGTTTGTTAAACACTGTCGAACGTAAATTGGCTGAACGAGTATTTCGTCGCGAGGACGGCGGACGGATAATTGTTGCCACACCGACACTCGCTCAAGGCATGAACCTGCCTGCCGAAGCTGTCATTATCGCAGGGGTCCGACGGTTCGATGCAGACAAGAACCGACCGATCATGATGAACGCGCACGATCTTCTCAACGCAACAGGAAGATCAGGTCGCGCCGGCCATCGCCCCGAGGGGATCGTGTTGCTGCTCACCGATAACTTAATCGTGCATTCGCGAACGGCCGATAGTCATGTCCTCTCGGAAGAATGGTTCGAGCTGATTCGCGAAATATTTTCGCATGATGATCAGTGTCTTTCGATTGAGGACCCCATCGAAATCATGCTCGATACGCTCCAGTCGTCGGACGAACTGCCCAGCGGCACGCCTTCTTATTTCATTAACCGCTTGCCTCTTCCTGGCGATGAGAATGAAGCACAACGATTGCTCGCAAAATCGCTGGGAGCCTACAAGGCGGCGCAGAAGCAAGTGCAAACGGACTACCAATGCATGATCGACTTGGCGGTTACCCGTCGAAGAGCATTCATCGTATCTGACAACGACAGACCCTGGCTCGATCAACTGGCGTCAACGAACGGCATCGCCGCCGTCATCCTCCAAAGTTTGGCGGATGACTTTCCAACATCAGAGCGAGTCATCGAAATGAGCGTCGTGAATTCGATTGACCACGTGTTTGATTGGGCCAAACGGCACCCAAGATACGCCGACCGACTCTTTGATCGCGAGGCGTTGGAAACAGTACTCGGAAAGATTGTTTTGCCGAAGGATGTTGAGTTAGTTGATGTGAACGCTTTTGAATCCCTTCGTAGCTTGTTCCATCGCTTCATCAATGGCGAAACGCTTGCCGATATTCAACAACACTGTCCAGCCGCCTCAACGCAGAATGCGAGGTTAGGCTTCTGCCATCGAGCGCGAAAGTTGACGCAGCGAACCAGCATGGACGTGTCCGTTTTGTTAGGACTGCTGCCACAGATCTATCGCGATCAAACTGCACCCAGCGAACGTGAAGGATTGCGGACACCTACCGCAATGGCCGTCGCAAGTGCATGCGCTCGCAATGGGCTAATTTCGCCTGAACAACTCGCGACTGCCTTGTTCGCACCGAGATTGCCACGCTATTCTCATGGCGTTACGCGACGGGGTATCCACCAGCTCTACCGTGACATTGCCCCGCTTCTTAGCGAGGGTGAACCGCTCGAATCGTTTGCACAGGTTTGCAAGCGAGTCAACGCTGCGGGCATCGACTACCGGCTGTCCATTCAATAGCGTTAGTCTGCTTGGTTATCGCACCACCTCTTGATTCTAAAAAAACGTGCCGACGCAGATTTCATCGGGTCCAGCTCCAAGCGGGCGTCAAAAATCGAACAGACCAAGATCGGGGCGGGTACATTTTGGCCGCTTTGGTCTGCGAATCGTTGCGAAAGGCGGCGAATTACATGCGAATGGACCGTACTCGGATTCTCGGCAATTTACTTTTCCTCGTTCACTGCGATCGCGATCGACCTCTTGCTTGGTGGGCTAGTGCTGGCCAGTTGAAAAGTTGGTATTGCGGGGCGTTAGGCTTCTAATGGTTTTCCTGTCGTCTTGGTGTGTAGGATTCTGGCAAGCTGGGTGTGTTTGGATTGGACAGTCAGACCCAGGTTTTCGCCGACCCAGCGATCGACGAGTTTGGTCGGCGTGGACACCATCGCGGCTTTGATTGTGTCCATTGTGGTCGCCCCAAACAACGCAGCCCAGACGAGAATGTAACTCGTGAAACCGCTTTTCGACTGGGAACCCTCCAGAGACTTCAATTTGCCGAAACTCGATTCCAGAATCTCAGTACTGCCAGGCATCCGACTTCCGCTCGGGACTTTCGAGCACTCACGCTCAACGCGGACAATCAGTTCGCCTGCGAGCTTTCGTTTCAGGTCGCTGTCACAATCTGGCTCCAACAGTGGCCCGATCGCTGTCCTAGTCCTCAATCAAGCGAGGGTTTATTTGTGATTCTACCATTTTTTGCGGTGGAATTTGCGCATGAGTTGCCGGGCGCGGATGCGCGATGTTGGTCGAGTTTGTAAGATTTTCATAAGCAAGAGCCTTCTTGGGCAAGGTGTTAATCCGGGACTGAAGCATCCAGACTTCAGCTTCAATGGTGTAGCCACGCTAATGCCTGAGCGGCATCGCAATCTGCTCATGTAAGATCAACAACGACTCAACCGTCGGACGATAGGCCAACAATCGCAACCTCAATTGCCGGGCCGAACGAATGACTTGGGCAGGAATCATAATCAACGAATTTAGGTAAGTCGCGAATTCCATCTTCAAGACCCAGCGGCGAATCACTCCTTGTTTCTTTCGCTGGCTGGAGTTGCCCTGGACTCGCACCAACATTCCACTCCATTGCTTCAGCGTCCAGGCCAAGGAGGCGAACACCATGTAAGCCCAATTACTCATCAAGCTATCCAGCGGTGCCTCTAGGCAATGACTGGCCTTGAATTGACTGATCGTATTCTCTTGATTGCAGCGGCGATTGGCATTGCGAATCACTTCCCTCGCTGGCATTTCGTCTTTCGACGCATTGGTGATGTAGAAGTAGTATCGAACTTCATCTTCAGGGAACAGACGCAGTTGGCCACGGTAACATTCGATCTCTTTCCGCAGCACGATCATTCGATAGGAGCGACTGCAACAGGTGGGTCGATAGTCGAATTCTGCGTAACTCTCTTGGGACAATTTCAGGTTCTTATAACCCTTGGCAACCACCACATTCTCTTTGTGATTCGCTCGAGTTGCACGCGGTGGATCGCTGATCGTTTTATCGCGTCGCAGCACTTCCCAGCTGGTTTTCTCGATCGAATCAGCCTTTGCGACAAGATTCCGAGTCGCATCGTACCCGAACACAAACTGCACGTTGTCTTGCTGCCAACGGTCCAGATGCTCCGTTTGCGAGAAGTCCGTGTCGCCACGCAACATGATTTTGCGGAAGCCCGCTTGGCGACACTGAGCGATCGCTTGGTCCAAATAATACGAGGCATGCTGGTGACTGGGACGATTGCCCGAACGGTTGGCCAGATACAAGACCTCTTGGGTTTCAGCCAAGGAAACGACCAAAGGATGATAGCCCCACTGACCTTTGTAGTTGAGACCGATACCTTGTTTCTTTTCACCGGAGGTTTCAGCAAAACTACCGTCGGCTTCAATCGTGGCTTGGTTGAAAAACGACTTTGGTTGTTGCTTCCAGACTCGTTGGCGAACCTTGTTGATCGCCTGCATGACGTTGAGAATCTTCGACTGATCGAAGCGGCGACAGAAGTCACCGGCAGTGGTGGGGTCGGGAATTCTTCGCACGCCCAAAGTATTGAGATAAGCTTCGTCGGTTCGACGATTTTCCAAGTGTTCCAGACAAGTTCCACCGGTCATCAAATTCAACGCGATGTTGAGTATGTGATCGGTTTCATCATAGGGCATGTAAAACTTGAAGACGGCAGCCGCCCGCTTCAGATCCGATCGCAGATCTAGTTGTTTGGGCGATCTGGCGGGATCGTTCCCAGTCCACCGCACGCGATGGCTTGTTGTTTCTCGGACAGTTCATACTTCACTCGGCTGCCCAGAATATGGCAGTCGGTGAACGAAGAAAAACGATCGATTCGTTTCAGCATTTTTCGCTTGCGTTGAAGCAATTGTTTTTGTAGTCTGGTCTTCACTCGAAATCCTGTCTTTGCTGCGAAGTGTTTGAAGCGTTGTTACTACAAACAACTCGCAAAACAAAGCATGGTTTCGAGTTTTTTTATGCAATTAGCAATAAGAGTACGCTGGATTTAGGACTAGGTTCGATCCCACGTCTTGAAGCAACCATTCGAATCCGGAAGGCATGACTAATGTCCAAACAAGAAAAGTCCATACTAATGCAACGGTTTACGCGATACTTTTTAGCGGGCGTATTCGCGGTCATGCCACTGGCGATAACGGTTTTGGCAGTATCTTGGGTTATCAATTTATTGGGTGGGTTGATCGGCCCCAACACGTTTCTCGGTGATTTGCTGAGCAGGGTTGGCTTAAAGTTTGTCGACAACACGACGGTTGCATACATCGTCGGCTGGATTGGCGTTTTGGCGGCGATCTTCGTTCTGGGATTTTTTGTCGAATCGGGCATGCGGCGACTGTTTAGCCGAATCACCGAAGCGTTGTTTCGAAGAGTGCCACTGGTAGGCAAAGTATATGACGCGTCGAAGCAGATTGTCGACATGTTGGATAACCAGGGCGACGACAAGCTGAAGGGCATGGGCGTCGTCTTTTGTACGTTTGGTGAGAAGGGGGGAGCAGGAGTACTGGCGTTGTTACCGACCCCCGAAAAGATTCCTTTGAACGGGCGAGATCATTACGTGGTTCTAGTTCCGCAATCACCCGTTCCGATCGGCGGCGGTTTGCTTTTCGTGCCGGTTGATTCGGTCGATCACGTCGAAATGTCGGTAGAATCATTCATGTCGATCTATGTCTCGATGGGAGTCACCGTACCCAAAATGATGCGAGACATCGACGAGCAACAAAAGATTGCCGGCAAATCATAGATAAGTTGGTCGCTGTGGTATGGGCCGGTTAACTTTCTGGCTCACGGTTCCAGCGAGCCTTCGGCGTAATACCAATTGATTCTTGGGCCACAACCGTCGCCGACCGAAGATTCGACATGGCTATCTTGGCCAATGCTTTTGATTTAGGAATTAAAAGTCAATAGAATATCCAGTCGCGCTGCGGAGCGAATGGCGATTTAGAGTCACTTCTCGCTGAACGCCACCGACTATGACTGATGGGAAACGTTGAGCACTCTCTGATTTTTCATTCCCGCATACCCCTCGAGCGGCGTTGGAGTGCCCGCTGGAGTGCCAGGCGTTGGAGTGACTGTCAGACGCAGTTACTTCGACTTGATTGATTTCTCGAAAATAGATTGGACGCTTGGCCACAGTTTAATTTCTCCGATTGTTGTTTCACCAATGCATTGTGAAAACGGCTGGGGGAAGCGTTGCATTGATTGAGGTCGCAATTGTTGACTTGTGGGAAAGTCAGAAAACAGTCACCTTTCTACAGTCCTGGCCAATGTTGTCAGCACGTCGTGCTTCGCCAGCTCAGGCTCGCCTGTTTTCCGATTGTTGTTTGCCGAGAATTGTGAATCGATTGCGGTCGATTTAATGGCAAAACCAATTTCTTATTCGCTGTCACCCCTGCCGGGGTTTACGTTCCTTATTGCGACCTATTGGTTTCCAGTGAGTCTAGCCGTTTCCAGTGAGTCTAGCCGTTTCCGGTAAGGGTAACACCGTTTACTTGGATCGTACTTCGCTAAGCATTTCATTTGCCGAAAGGACTTTCAACTGCGGACTTCCCAAGTTCTTTCGGATTTGATTCACCTCCTGCCAAGTAAATCCACTCGCCACCCCATTCACCTCATGCGTGTCAATCAACTTCACGTTTGGGATTTGATTTAACATCCACCAACCTGGAACGTCTCCATAGACCGCCCCCCCCGGCAAGAATCTACGGTCCAGTAAAGAGGTAACTGTTTGAAATCGAAAACCGTCGATCAACACGCTAACGCTGTCAAATTGCAAATCAGCGAAACCGCCATCGGCCGCGTAGAGATCCTGCAGGGCGACTGCCGCCACCGTCAGCGCAATCGCTCCTTCGCCACTGGCCAACAAATCAATTGGAATCGAAACTTTCTCAGAAACGGCATCAGTTTTTCGAGTCGCCATCTGTGAAACCGCCGTGAAGAAATGCAAAATGTCACGTGCCTGATGACTTAGTAACGGATCATTGTATCCGTACACATAGCCTGAAAATTCTCGATCCGTCTTTGCCCAAAGATCCATCTGACTGAAGTCGCCGATGCGTTGAAACTCGCCTTGCCCAAACAAATCCAGGCACACCAAACTTACATCGCCCAGTAACGCAGATTCTGCCCACCCGTTCAACTTCCAAGCAAAATCTTGAGTTTCAACTTTCTCACCTGCTGCAACCGCCTGTTTCCCAGCGTCGTCCACTGCAAGAGCCTGATGCTGTAAATCATTTGGATCCAAAACATCACTGGCACCGTTGCCTAAGCATAACAAAAGGCCACCCTGAAAATCGGGACGGTCTTGTTTGCCGATTTGGCCCACTGCGTTAGCGTTGTCAGGCTTTGATACTGGGGACGGATTGATTCGTCGATAGACGGTCACCGGCACCAACTGTTGCAATGCATCGTTCCATAATCGCCAACGCTGACGTTGAACGCCCTCCACTTCCACTCGATCAATCAATTGCCAGTCGCTGCTTTGATAGACCGCCAGTTTGTCGCCCAAGTAAACATCACTTAAGACTTGACGGTGTCGTTCCAGCCCGGCTAGTCCATCCCCATCCCCATCGCCGTCCACATCTGGAAACAAACGCTTGCGCAACGCTTCATCCTTCTGACTTTTCCATTGACGCATTAGCGATGCTTCCAGTTCGTCGCCGGTCAAAAGTTTGCGACCGGCACCCTCGAGGATGACTCGGCCAGCGTCGTCTTTTTTCCATACGGTCAGTTTTTCAGCATTCTGCAACTTAAACTCAGATTCTGGGAAAACCGAAAGTCCAAAATATTTGGCAACCCACTGGTACATTGCCTTCCGACCAACCTGGTTATAGTTATGCCCAAATTCAGTTCGACTGGTCAAACTAACATCATCACTGGCACCCAATTTTTGATACAAGGTCTTCAGCTGGGGAAAGCCTTTGGTTTCCATCTCAACCGTCCAATCGTCTGCAGCGGTCATCCCCAGTGGTTTGGGGGCGAACAAGGCGGCGATCTCGACGTTGCCCCCACGAATTCTTAATAGACTGCAATTCTCACACGTGCAACCGCCTTGCATGGCCGTACAGACCATGACCGCTGGGAATGCGACCGTAGGTCGAGCATCGATGGCACAAAGGATAAAGGTCTGCGTTCCACCACCACTGGCACCGGTAACCGCAATGCGGCCGGTATCGACGTCGGGCAAGGTCTCCAAGAAGTCCAAAGACCGAATCGAATTCCAGGTTTGCAGGCCCATAATACTTTGAGCGTTGGTTTCGGCTTTGGGCGAATACAATCCCCAACGTTCGGGAGAACTTAGTTTCAATCGCTGTTGCGAAAATCGATGGACGACGTCCTGCGAAAGCTGAACGCTGTCGGCATTGCCCAACATGTCGTAGTGGAAAACAATGCACCCCATTCGTGCAAGATGAACACACCTTGCTTGCAGCGGACTGCGAGCGGCACATTCAATCGCTTCGGCTCCACTTCGTAAAGCATCCGCGACCTCGGTATCAGACGCATACATGAACCGACCATTGGCCCAATGGCCATGAGGGCAAAGCACCGCCGGACGCAATCGCGGCGTGGCCGAGTCCTGGATTCCATCTACAGGACGATAGAGACTGCCTGTGACGTAGAATCCGGGCATACTCTCGAAGTAAACCTTTGAAATACTGTAACCTTCGAAAACCTCAGGCTGTCCAATCACCGGATTCAATGCCGAACGAACCGGCGGAGGCTCTAAACCCAAGACAAAATTCAGCCTCGATTGCCAAGCCAACTTCTGCTTCTGCCACTCCGCTAGACCCTCAGGAACCACAAAAGGAAAGTATCCGTTAAGATCCTTCGGCGGCAAAAGTCGCTGATCCTTCATGACGGAAAATACATCGCCTTCGGATTCAACTTCACTGCTTCCATGCGATTGCGGGCGAATTGCTTCTTCAGCAGGCGATTCTTGGGACCCTATTTCTCCTTGAAGATTGGCTGCACTTTGGGCAATTTCAATCGTGCTTACCCAACCGCCGAAGATACCAATGGCGAGACAATATTTCACTAAGCATTTTGTCACCAGTTTCATCCAACGAACTCCAAAATTTCAAATCAAGATACCCCCGAGCGTAAATTCGCTCCTCCAACTAGATGATCTTAAACCAACGCGTTGACCAAATGTTTTAGTCGCGTGGCGGAATACCGGCCGCAACCCAAGCCCCAAGTGACCCTAAATCCAACCACAACGCCCAGCTAACCCAACGATTACTTGCACAAAATCGCCTGAAAACGCTAGCATTGCCTGCCGGCCCACCGCCAAGATTAAGCAGAATCGCAGAGCCCCGAAATGGCGGATAACCCCTTAAAAACAAGGCTTTTTTGGCAGGCAGGGTCTTCCCAAGGCGGCCAATTCTGTCCCGATCCAGGCCTGTTAAACTGTACCGAAAAAAACCTCTATGTGGATTAAACTTTTGCTTCCGGATGTGTCGATGCTTAGGGTGGAAACATTGCTTCTTTATCACTACGCCTACAAGGTAGTTGCGTGCCAGGAGGAAACCCAAGGTGAAACGAATCATCATCGCAGCGCTGTTGGCGGTTGCAATCAGTAACAGCACCGGTTGTTTTTTACCCATCTATTCGGCTGACCCAGCTGAACGGACCGAAGAACTGATCATCACAGCGGAAAACCAACGAGCCATGCGTGAAGAATGGCGTCGCTTCTGGTTCTTAGATCAGCCAGATCACTCACGACCACTTCGAGTACACGGTGGTATCCTGTAGTAGATCCATCGACCCCCACGTGCTCAAGGCATTCGCTTAACGTCTGCCAAGTAATGAACGCGCCGGTTGATCGTTCTACAAGTAAGTCTGTTGCAAGGTGAAAAGCCGAATACCTGTTTTTCTATTCCAAGAAAATCCGTGACGGCGCCACCGAGTTAGAGATAAAGACCGAGTTAGAGATAAAGAGGCGTGCTCGCAGACTTCAACTAGTTTGCGTGCACGCTAATTGTCGTTACCGCCAATCCATCGCCCAGCTAATTTCAACCAGGCGAATTCTGACGCGACTGATACGATGACCCGACCGATACGATGACCCGACCGATAAGCAGGTTGCCAGCTTTCTAAGTAGCTTATCCCAGACAGTTGCGAAATCACCGGCCCCGCAGTTAACGAAACGTTTCCGGACCCATAATCGTCAAACCAAAAAAGCCCGCCGACCCGCCAGAGCAAACCAAGCAAGGTTACTCTAAAAAGTCAAAGCGGGCAAATCAACTTGGTTTAACGTTACGGTCAGCAACACGCCCCACCACCACACGCGGTGGACCGCGACAACCGCAAACCACCGGCCAGATACCGCCCAACATTTACCGCTGAGCGATTCACTGGCGTTGATTCACTGGTGCCGTTCTGAACTTACGGCTTCTGGGGTCCTGGGGTCTGGGACTCTTGGGGTGCAGGTTGGGTTAACTCTTCAAATGATGGATCGCCACCACTTCTCAAGTAGGCCAACAAGTCCAAAACATCGTCTTGAGTCAAGGTATCCAGTAGCCCGGTCGGCATCATCGACACTTCGCTAGGCTTTTGTTCCTCAATTTGGTTAACGTTGATTCCAGTCAAGCGACCTGGGTCCAACATGTCTTCTTGCACCATGTAGCTATCGCCATTCAGATTCACAACTCGCCCCGAAACGACTCGTCCGTCTTCCAACTGAAACAAAGTTGCCTGGTACTGATCGGAAACCACAGCACTAGGATCGACCAAAGATTGAACCAAATCGTGCTTATTGAAACGCCGCCCGGCCGCCGACAAATCTGGCCCAACCATGCCGCCATTTCCAGCAAAACGATGACACTTAAAGCACTGAGTGACGGCAAACACTTTCTGGCCATTCTCAAAGTCTCGACCCACCAACTTTTGCTCGGTCAACGGCAAGATATCTTCCAAGGTCCACTTTTTCACAACTGGTCTGGCCTTTAATTCGCCTTGTGGATCGGTCATCGTCGGTTGTCTGGCGATTGCATCTTCCAACGCCTTCTTGTCTTGGGCGGGTAGCGAATCCATGGGAATTTTAGCGATGGCTTGATCGCGAATATTTTTGATAAATCCACCAAAGGAATTGCCACCGCGAAGATTCGCTGAATCGACAAACCATCCTAAATAGCTTTCTCGCATCGCTGTCGTCCAACCCTGGGTCGCGTTGGACAGGCACATTGCATAGTGAATTTGCTCTTCTTGGGTCGGAGCCTTCTTCAACAATTGCAAGACCGTTGCGGTCGACTCTGCGTCGGATGCTGCAATCAGTAACCGCGCCAATTCGCGATCCAGATCGACTGTACCCGTTGGAAACCCTGGGCGTACTTGCGCCGTGATCGAAGTCCAATCCGTCGGTGCAAAATTTTCTAATCGAACACTGGCTAATCCGTAAACTCGCAACAGTGCCAACTTCTGCAGTGGACTTAGCTTAGCCCAATCCAATTGCACTAAAGAACCCAAAATTACGTCCTTTTGATCCGTCATCCGATTGCGAACCACTGCCAAACTGGCTTGCAATAACGTTTCAGCATCACTAATTTTAGCCAATCGATTGGCCCAACTTGCGGCCGGCTGATGTTCAAGTGCAATTCTAGCGGCGTAGCGAATGTTTCGATCGTCGTCAGACAAGAAGGGCCAAACTTTTTCCACCGCAGTCAAAGCGGCGTCCCCTTCCAATTTCTGGTGCAACAATTCTAGTTCTCGACGACTCTTCATCGCAGAATTGATTGCCAACACTGGCGCAGGAGCGGTTGATTCTTCTCCAACATATTTCACTCGATACAGCGAACTCTGAGTCCTACGACCGCCAACCACAAAGTACAATTGACCGTCACTTGGCAGAACCACCATATCGGCAACTTGCATCGCGGGAGCACTACAGAAAAGTTCGGATTGGCCCTGATAAGTCGCCCCATCTTCGGTCATATCGATCGCATAGATGACCCCATAACTCCAATCCGAGATAAACAACGATCGCTGATATTTTTCAGGGAACTTTGCACCGGTTCCAAAAGCGATGCCCGTAGGCGATCCTGGCCCAATATCAATCACGCTGCCCAGCGAATCAGGGTAGAAACTGGGCCACTTGCCCGTTCCACTTCGCCATCCAAATTCAGCTCCACTTACCGCATGATTGACTCGAGTTGGACGGTACCAAGGAGTGCCCACATCCCATTCCATGTCGGCGTCATAGGTAAACAATTCGCCCGCGGTGTTGAACGCGATATCGTATTCATTACGAAATCCTGCAGCGATCAACTTCAGATTTTTACCGTCTGGATCCACCTTACAAATCCATCCACCGGGCGCCACTTTCCCAACGGCGTGCCCACCGGCATCCCACATGCGAGGAAGAACTTGGTCCTCGTCCCATGTTTGTGGAAGTGCGCTAGAATCAACTTTTGGCAAATCGGTATGGTTGCCCGCACAGATGTATAACGATTGCTTGTCTGGCGACAAAATAATCGCATGGGGCCCGTGTTCGCCATCACCATTAATCTTCAACAACAATTCGACATTATCGTATTGCCCATCGTCGTTGGTGTCGGTCGCACGGTACATGCCCGATGGTTTGTTGTCTCCCGAATGAGCCATCACGTACAGACTATCAAAGGCGTACAACAACCCTTGAGCGCGACCGACAGGAATTTCTAATGGCTGAACCTTGGTTTGGGCAACCTCTGACGCAGGCGTGATACGGTATAGTTTCCCATACTGATCCGAAGCAATCAGTTTGCCATCTTTTTCAGATGTCAAACTAACCCATGAACCAAAATCCTTGGGTACCAAGTAGACTTGCTCGACAGCAAATCCTGGCGAAGTTTTGATCACCGGCGTCAAATCTTGATCGCCGTTCTCCTCCGCGTGTACAACATTCAATGATCCCGCCCAATGGCAAGGGATCGCTAACAACAAGGCAAAGACCGAACCCATCATTAACGAAACGATGGAACGACGCAGACTTAGGTAGGAACTCATCAGTTCTCCTCAACTGGAATCAACAGACACTCGAACCAGACAAGCGATTCGATGTGATCACACGGCGGGCATCTGGATAAAGAGGACTCAATGCATTTCGGCCGATATTTCCACTCGGACGAATCTGATTGAGCACCCACAGAATGGATTCAGGTTCTGCCCCGAACTTGCAATTGCCAACAATGGCCGCAAGATCTCGAAGGCAGAAAAGATTCACTTCCGCGTTCAACCTATCCAGGTTCGCGGCCTATTTTAGTCCCGAATCCTCTCCAATGCTATCAACGTGGGACAATCCTTAGCGCCACTTTTATCATTTTTTGACCGCAATCGGGCTTGTCACACACAATTCAGGTCGCAAAAGCCAGCTTTGTAGTGAGCAACCCAAGGCAACGACCTGAAACCACGCCACCAGACAGCCACCCCAATCGCTACCTGGGATTCGTTCTAACCATCGGTGTCGCGACCTGAACCGCGCAGGGGCTGTCCAAAAACAGACAGGAAAGCGAGGTCGGTGATCGACCATCTGCTAGCTGATTACCAGCTTAAACCTTGGCAAATTTTCGGAATTTTGGAAGTCTGCCTCAAGTTACTGACCTGATCAACCGGTTCGGTCTGGACTCAAGCTTAGCGATCTTGTATTCCCTGAAACTGAAATCGATTCACGGCCGCAATCTTGCCCAAAGTGCTAGCCACTTAATCCCAAGTCGCTGCTGCCATCCTTTCGCCAAAGCAACGGGTGCAAGCTATCAAGGCTTGCCCTAACCGCATTTGGGTTAACTCAAACAAAACTCTCGTCCTCTATTCAGACTTTTACCGCAATGCATCCTATCCTACAACGTGCTCAAGAATTGATTCTGCCCGTTGGCTTGATCGGTTCTTTGTTGGTAATTTTGGTGCCTCTTCCACCAATGATCATGGACGTGCTTCTAGCGTTAAACATCACGATTTCGGTAATCGTTCTGTTGACGACCATCTATGTTCAAACTCCGATGGAGTTCAACATCTTCCCATCACTACTGCTTGCAACCACCCTCGGTCGACTCGTGCTCAATGTTGCGACGACTCGACTGATTTTGACCAACGGCGGCAAAGGTGACATGGGTGCAGCCGGCAGTGTGATTCAGAAGTTTGGCGAATTTGTCGCAGGCGACCAGCTGATTGTCGGCATCATTATTTTCTCAATCATCGTGTTGATTCAATTCTTGGTCATCACAAAAGGTGCCACCCGTATTAGTGAAGTAGCCGCACGTTTTGCGTTGGACGGTATGCCAGGCAAGCAAATGGCGATCGACGCTGACCTTGGTGCCGGCATCATTGACGAACATGAAGCCCAGGCTCGTCGCGAAGCGGTCTCGTCGCAGGCCGATTTTTACGGAGCCATGGACGGTGCCAGTAAGTTTGTCCGGGGCGATGCGGTTGCTGGTATCGTGATCACGGTCATCAACGTTGCTGGTGGTTTTGTGATTGGCATGCTGGCTGGACTTCCTGTCTCAGAGAGTGCTGAAGTCTTCACCAAACTAACGATCGGTGACGGCCTAGTTTCTCAGGTTCCGGCATTCTTAATTTCGCTGGCTGCTGGCTTGCTTGTGACTCGAAGCACGCAGAAGACAAACCTGCCTACGGAATTTTTGAACCAGCTTTTTTCTCGGCCGGAAGCCTTGATGGTTGCCGGTGGATTCTTGGGTGTGTTAGTTTTCACTCGTTTGCCAGCCATTCCGCTGCTGACCATTGGCGGGTGCTGCATCGGTCTAGCGTATTCAATCAAAAACAAAGCCAGTGTAAAGAAGAAGCAAGACGATCATAAAGATAAATTGCAGGCCGCAGCCAACGTTAAGAAGGAAGAGAAGATCGAAGACTTCCTGACCATCGACCCGATGGAAATGGAAATCGGCATGGGCTTGATTCGTTTGGCTGACCCCAATCGAGGTGGTGACCTGCTGGCCCGCATCACTGGCGTCCGCCAAGCCGTAGCCGCAGAAATTGGTATCATTCTGCCAAAGGTTCGAATTCGCGATAACATTCGGTTGCGAGAAAACCAGTACCGCATCAAGATCCTGAACAACCCCGTCGCCGAAGGTGAAGTCTTCCCCGATCGTCTTCTGGCCATGGATTCTGGAATGACCACGGGCGACATCCCTGGCATCGAAACCAAGGACCCGGCCTTCGGTCAACCCGCCAAGTGGATTGAATACGGCATGCGTGATCGCGCCAGCATGCTGAACTATTCGCCCGTGGAACCAACTTCCGTCCTGGCAACTCACTTGCAAGAGGTGGTTCGCAGACATGCCGATGACATTTTGACTCGTGATGCAACCAAAGATCTTCTCGAACAGGCAAAACGCACTTCACCTGCGGTTGTCGAGGAATTGGTACCCAATGTTTTGAAGGTCGGCGAGATCCAACAAGTCCTACAAAACCTGTTGCGAGAGGAAGTTCCAATTCGCCAACTGGGAACCATCCTGGAAACCCTCGGTGATTTTGCCGGCAAAACTAAAGACCCAATTTTGCTAACGGAATTCGTTCGCAATCGATTGGCAAGAACCTTGTGTTCGCGATACCGTGACGCTGAAAGTGTTTTACGGGTCATCACACTCGACCCTGCATTGGAAGATCGCATCGCTGCCAACGTCGAACACAGTGAACGCGGCATGTTTGTTCGCATGAAGCCAGCCGACATCAAAAAGATTTGTGACGCGATCCATCGCGAAACCGACAAACTCAAACGCGCGGGCTACCCCACCGTCCTGGTTGTATCCCCCCAGGTTCGTGCTTCGGCCAGACACCTGACCAGTTCCCATTTGCCTCGATTGACCATTCTTAGCTACAACGAAATCACTCGTGACACACGAGTCGAAGCCTTGGGAACCGTAACCTAATCCCTAACCAACGCTACGAATTCTCAATAACCAGTAATCCAAATTCAATTTAGATAGCCGACTATAGGTGACAGCATGGAAGCTAAAACTTATCGGGTAAAATCAATCGCCGATGCATTGGAACTGATTCGTACTGAATTGGGGCCAGACGCTTCTGTCTTGCACACTCGCAAGATCAACGGTGGCCTCTTGGATTGGTTCCGCGGCCCTATGCTAGAAGTTGTTGCCTCCAATGACATTGACGTCCCAAGTCGCTACGACCAATGGCTTCGTGAAACCGAAGATCAGTTGACGGGTATCGACGAAGAATTCAAAGAGACCCTCGCCAGCGAATCAGATGACTTCGGCCAGATCGAACCACTTTACGATAAAACTAGCCCAGATGATTTTGGTTTCGTTTCTAAGGCCGACGAATCTTTCGAACAATTCCTGACCCAAAACAGCACGACTAAAGTTCCCTCAAGCCAGACTTCCACACCGGCAACCACATTCGCCATCAATGAAAAAGCGAACGCTACCCAGGCAACAACGCAACGACTGGTGCGGGACACAAAGCAACATGCCAATGGCTGGCAACAGCTTCTGGACACTCTCCAGGCAATCGGCTGTGATCGTGCGGCGGCGGAAATGCTGTGCGGCGATCTAAAACAAGTTCAAGCGAAACAAAATCGTGAAGATCAAGCCCAAACGCAGTGCCCTGACTGGGAACGATTAGCAACGATCTTAGCCGGAAATCTGAAACGAGGCGGCACTTTGCAGTTGCGACCTGGATACTGTCAGCGAGTCGCACTGGTGGGCCCAACAGGCGTAGGCAAGACAACCACGCTGGCCAAGTTGGCGGCAGAATACCAGTTTCGTCGCGGGTGCAAGGTCGGCTTGGTCACCGTGGATACGTTCCGAGTGGGTGCGGTCGACCAACTGAAAGAATACGCACAAATTATGGGCGTGCCCTTCCTGGTCGTTAGCAACGAACAGGAAATGAAACAGGCCATGGAACAGCTGGCCGACTTGGACTTAGTCTTGATTGATACGATCGGGCGAAGCCCTCGCGATCCCCACAGAATCAGTTCCCTTCGCAGCATCCTCAGGGTCGCCGATCTGGATCAGATTCAATTGGCTGTCAGTAGTGCCAGTTCCCATGATTCACTGCAACAAGCGTATCAAGCGTTTCGTTCAATGGAATCACTGGCACCTACGTCGTTGATCTTAACTAAGGTCGATGAATGCCGAAGCTTGGCACATGCTTATCCCTTTCTGAAAAGTTGCCCGCTACCTTGGAGCTACTGGACCAACGGCCAAAACGTTCCAGATGATATTGGGATCGCCATGGAAAATGTCGCAATATGGTTGCTTGACGAAATCCAGACCAACAATTCCACAGATCATGATCCGGTATTGGCCTCTGGTAAACAACCTTGAATCTGGTAGCCATCGACATTCATTGCAAATTACTGCACCAATTGCTTTAACCTGACAACGCTGGCCTGTTTCAAGTCCAAGTGTCCGTAAAACGGTTTGACATTGATCAGGTACCGCAAGAACTTAGATCCTCGGCGCAACCATTTAATTTGTTCGGTGATCTGAGCGTCATAATCGATGCCAGACGTAAGACCGTCGGTCGTTTGACCTTAGTCCCAACCCACAACCCACAACCCTCATCCACTGCGAAGACACAAAAGGCGTTTGATGAACGAACAAGCCATGAACTTGCGAACAATCGCCCAAATGACGGATCCAAACCACCGTCGCACCCCGATCCGTTGGTTGATCCATGGGTGCACCAAAGGTTTAGGAATCACGACAATTTTAAAGAACACCCAAACGTTCGTGAATCAATTGGGATGGCATGTTTCCACCAGTCACACCCCATCCAACACGGCAAAAGACGACCAATTACTGGCAAATGTCGAGATCCAGCGAACGGATTCCGACGTAATCGATCCATCCAGATTGCCAGAAAATGTTTTAATCATTTTTGTGGTAGACGCCACCCCGTCCTCTTTGGTAAACACCTATTCACAGATGAAAGAACTGGCAACCGTTCGCCCTGATTTGCGAAATCATATCGCGATCCTGTCGAACCAACCCAATTCCCCTCGAACTACTACGTTGGAAACAACTTCTGCAAGTCCGTCGTCTAATTCATTGGTCGCCAATCCACAAATTGGTAAACCAGGCTTCTCTGGGCCGCATCGCATTGATGCGGTATGGGAAGCAGGGAATCGTCGAGTTGCTGAAAATTGTCCCGCCCGAACGGTCATTCGATCGTGCCAACGGTTCTTAAAGTGGTCACCCCATTATTTAGGGTGGCTGCCCTTTGATCCATTTGTTGGCCTTGCCAGTTGCGAGGGCCATACGGTAATTGACCGTTGGCCCGAACGACATTGGAGCATGTCGCTGATGAGGACCGTTCGAAAATGTCTGACCCTAGAAGAAGTTCAAACGCAAGCCACCCAAGAGTCGGATTCGCTTTCTTTGCAAGTATTTGCATCGAAAGCTAATCCACCTCTTACGGCTTTGTTTTGATACCAATTCTCTGGACCAAAAATTCCGTTTCCGCAGGTTGTCCTTAGGATGCCTTGCGAAACAATACTCGGAAAATGACTGATGGCAATTCGTTGCTATTAGTTGAGATAAATCGCTTTGCTTTGCGTTACCGGAACATTGAGAACATTCGCACCACTTTATCGTGAATTCTTTTCAGTTTCCGTTAATTCCTTAAAGGCAAGATGTCGATGAAGAGATTGTGAGGCGGGCTGTAGCCTGCTTTGCCTTTGATTCGGTTGATCCCAATTTCAACCAACCCCACTTCCAAATGTTTTGATTTGAACTTCCACCTAACGGATTGGAAACGAATCAAATTGAGGAAGACTAACGAGAAGGAACTCGCTGGTCTAACGTCCTCAGTCGCGTCATAATTTCGACACGTTGTTGGAACAAACAGTTCACTTAGAATTACTTATCCATGATTGGCAACGCTGAAGCTTTCATTTCAGCGAACTTGCAAACTTGGGACCAAACTATGTTTCCTTACTGAGTTTGGTTTGAGAAATACGCATCAAACGAGGCGTGATTTTCAATAGCACCCTTCGACTGCTAGGTTTGGATTTGCATCCCTCTGAAATGGCGGATTCAGTACAAGCGATAGGAATCAAGGTGTGGTGAACGCAAGAGAGTTTCAACGATAGCAGAAATTTCGAACGATAGTCGTGTGAGATCAAAACATGGGACCTCAGTACGCTGGAATCCTTGGCTTAACTGCCTTGGCAACAACAATACTTAGAAGTTGGATCGTTGGTACCGACTTAGGATCGGCAATTGTCACAGGAATTGTTTACCTTTTTGCATTCGCTTTGTTAGGACTGATGATTGGAAATCTTGCTGCTCATGTGATTACCGAATCGGTAAAAGAGTCGCTAAAACGTGAGTTAAGTGAACGTGAGGCCGCGAAATCGCTGAAAAATGCCTCCGTCTCCACGGGTCCGCAATAATCCAATCGACAGCTTTAACCATCGCTTTGAATCATTACAGGATGTAATCTTTCAAAGGTCAGAATGATGATTTGGAGAACACGTATCGGGAAGCTCGGTTACGTATCCTAATGGAATACATTCCGGATCGTAGAACCGTTCGCCAGCGAACGAGCGTTGGTTGATCGCTAACATCAACCGCCATCAAAATAAATTCACGGATGAATGATTAATATTCACTCGGATAGCACAGTGAAACCCGTCACGGAGGATTGCATGGCAACCACCGCAGCTCCCGCGGATGAGATATTGGAAGTTTGGAAGAGTTACAAAGCTGACTCGTCCAATGAGCAATTGCGTAATCGTTTAATCGAACGCTACTTTCCTTTGGTGAAGTATAACGGTGAACGCATCTGGCAACGATTGCCCGATGGCGTTGAACTGGATGACTTGATCTCGGCAGGTGTGTTCGGTCTGATGGACGCAATTGATGCTTTCGATATGTCTCGAGGTGTCAAGTTTGAAACATACTGCGTACCTCGGATTCGAGGTGCCATGTTGGATGAGCTACGAACGATGGACTGGGTTCCACGTTTAGTTCGCTCTAAAGCAAGTAAACTCAACGAAGCCATCAAGCAAATGGAAATCCGACTCGGACGTGCACCGTCCTTGCAGGAACTTTCAGAACACATGGGCTTAAGCATCGTTGAACTTGAGAAGATGAAGTTGGAAGCCAGCGCTGCCAATCTAGTCAGCCTCGACAAAAAGTACTACGAAACCGACAGCTATAAAGATGTTCGAGAAATCGACATCTTGGAAGATCAAAAAGGCGAAGATCCAACCCGCCGCGTTGCGAAGTCAGATCTGATGCGTTTGGTCACCAAAGGCCTGAATAAGAACGAACGCCTAATCATCATTCTTTATTACTATGAAGAATTGACGATGAAGGAAATTGGTGCCACCTTGGACCTTAGCGAAAGCCGAGTTAGCCAAATGCACTCCAGCATTGTCCAACGCCTTCAAGATCAACTAAGACGACGCCGAACCGAATTCAATTCGGTTCGATAAGTGCTAGTTTAGGCAGGTTTCAAGCGAACCTAAATGCAAGCAAAAAGCCACCCAGGAATCTCTTTTCCTGGGTGGCTTTTTTTGTTCTCAGACCACCGGTCGTTCAATCTCTGCCCCAACTCTTTTACCCTATTGCCACAGCCCTCTGATTTGCTCTGTAGTCATGGTTCTGTGTGCATGGTTCGGTGTGCATGGTTCGGTGTGCTTGGCTCTGTGTGCATGGCGATCAATGCAAGGATTCGATGTAGGCCAGCAGATCTGCCAATTGTTCGGGTGTCAAATTGTCAACAATCCCTTCAGGCATCATCGATGGTTCCTGTTTCGCTCGATCTTCAATATCGTCTTGCAACAGTTCCACTGACACGCCATCATTTTGCCGTATGGTTACCATTTCGGCACTTTCTAGAACCACGAATCCCGTCTTCAATTTGCCGTCGGCCATCAGAAATGCCCAAGTATCGAATCCTTGCGCAATCTTCTGATTTGGTTTGACAATCGATTCAACCAATTCTGCTCGAGTGTAGCGTTTTCCAATGTCGACCAAATGAGGTCCCTTGGCCTGCTGGCCGTTGGCGAAACTGTGACAATTGAGACACGATTGAGACTTGAAATACTGCCTACCAGCGGTCGGGTCACCTTTAACGCTGACGGCTCGATTGAACACAAGATCGTAAGCCACGTTAGCGATCTGGTTCTGATTGTCTGGATCCACTTTCGGCAATTGGATCGGCACGTCGCTCTCAGTCATCGCGGCATCCGCGGCTAACTCCAGGCCTTCCAATTTCACCGCGTGTCGGGTTAACTGCGACCTGATATGAGTCGCCAAACTATCGGGCGACGTTGATTGAGAATCAACTTGACTTAAGGCAACCTGCACCGCAGCTAAAATGCGATCAGATTGTTCCCACTTCTGGCGATCATAGTAGGGGCCTGTGGTGTCGGGTCGAGTTCCCCACCAACGCGGACTGTCCTTGGTAAATTCGCCCTCAAGATAGTACAACCGAATCAACGTTGTCCAAATATCGCGACTTAGATTCGCATCGCCACTATTGCTTAACTTTTGAAAAAGTCCATCCACCGCTCGTGAATCGTGCATTGACTTCAGCGCCCAAATTGCTCCCGCGCTGTATTGGCTTTGCAACGCCGCCAAACAGGGATCGATCGCTTTCAAAGCAACAAGCGTCTTCACCGCCAAGTGCGGGATTACTCGCTCAGGATGCGGTAAACGCCAATCATCCGTCCCATCGCTTGCCGATTGCTGACTTGAACCTACCACCGCAAGCGGCAAAACGGCCTGCGCGGCGGCGTTTATTTGAACCTGGCTGACTTCACTTGCCTTCGCAATTTGCCCCAATGCGATCAGTGCGGCGGCTTGTACCGTTGGCTCAGAATCATGCAAAGCAGCGACCACTTGATCAAAAGAACACAGCTTGGCCATAGCTTTTTGATCCGTCATCGCTCGTAAGACAAAAGGACGCACCGCTGGAAATTTCAACAATTCCTGCAATCCCGCCATCGATTGCGGCGAAATCAATTGCCCAAGGGTAAAGACATTTGCGGCACGAACTTGCAACGTTAGACTTTCGTTCCCAGCTTGGGCTACCAGCCCCGACACCATCGCTGATGAATCATGCTGGCTGCGTCTCAAGAGTTCGGCCTGGACCGTACGCCGCCAACAATCACTGGGATGATTCAATTGCTGTAACAAGTCATCAATATCCATCGCCCGCATATCACCTACTGGATGCGGTACAAAATCTTCGGGCAGCACTTGGGCCACAAATCCAACATCAGTTCCACTGTAACTGAAACCTCCGTTTTTCCAACTACTGACATACATACGCCCGCTGGCATCCACTTCAATGTCGGTAGGTCTAGGAATTTTCAAAAACGTGTCTTGCTGAGCACCAAACGTAGCCCCAACCTTTGGTAAGCGATGGCTAAAGACCTCGCTGCGCCCCCAATCGCAAGTCAACAAAAGGTCGCTATAACCTGCGGGCCAACGACTGTCCTGCAAATACATCACGCCGCAACCTGAACCGCCGCCATAGTCAGCCAGTGGCGGCATGATCTCTTGCGTAAAGTTCATATAGAAAGACGGGTAACCATAGTTGGCTGTCTGCAAAATATGCGACACTCGAATGTCCCAACCACCACCGTCGTTGGTGTTGTCCCGAGTGTAAACATTCATCAGCGGATCAACCGCCACGTCCACAATGTTTCGCAAGCCCCAAGCGTAAACTTCCATACCGCTGCCGTCGGGACGAATGCGGACAACGCCGCCGCCTCGCTTAGAAAGTTGGGTTCCGTCTTTAGCGACGGCTAGATTAAAACCGAAGTCACCGACCGCGATGTAAATCCAGCCATCGATCCCCATCCTGATACCATTGGTCGTATGATCAGCACCACGACGGTTCACTTCGTCAGTACTGATCCCTTGAATCAACACCTCACTTTTATCGGAAACTCCATCACCGTCGGTATCATGAAATACACTTAACGTCGGCGGGTGCAAAACCCACAGCGAATCGTTGTCATAAATCAAACCACGCGGATGATCCACCGCCAAAAATTGATTAATTTTGTCAGCCACTCCATCGCCATCGGTGTCGATACAACGTAGAACTTTGCCTTGCCCAGCTTCTTTACCCAGCGACCCCTGAGGGTCCACGCCCACGAAAACCTCCCCGGTCGCGGCCGCCGTCAAACAGACTGGATAGTTCACCTGCGGAGGTTGACCAAACATCGTGACTTGAAATCCACTAGGGGAAGTAACGTCCTGAATCGACGCCGAAGATTCCGAAGCGGCTGTCGGTTCGGGCAGTTCAGGCAACTCGCCTTCCGTCGCTTCAAGCTCCCAAATCGATCCCCACATCCCCGCATTCGCACCCAAAAAAGTGATCTTTAAATAGCGAACGTCGGACGCCTGAACCTTATGGGTTTGCAAACCGCCAGGTGCCTTATTCTTGGATTGATCGACAATGGTTTTCCAATTCTCTTGGTCCGATGATCCTTCCACTTGATACTGGTAAGTTCCTTCAGATTTTTCCCAATGCAAACGAATCGCTCGTAAGTCCGCTGTTTTTTCCAGATCCACAACCACCCACTCATTGACTTGACCACCGGATGCACACCAGCGAGTATTCAACAATCCATCCGTCAAATTTTGCTTGCCATTGCCGCCCTGTTCGCTCTTGACGGTGACGATCTTCTTGTACGCCAGATTTCCATCTCCGCAGCAATTTTGAGGCAATTGATTACTGGTCGGCTTCTTACGTTCGGGGGCCGCGACCAACGCTTTGATTTCGTCATCCATCTCTTTTGTCGAAGGAGTAAAGTCTTTCGCAGGATCTTTCTGCACCGCCCACAACAGGCCACGAGTCATCATGTCCAAGTATTTGGGATCGGCCATCGTCTGGTTGTAATGCCCAATCGTTGTGCCGAAGACCCGAGTTCCCTGATAGTCGTTGGTCCAGATGCAGACTTGCGGCTGTTGATCTGACTTGCGTTTTGCTTGAGCCAACGGTGTCGCCGTATCGAAAATCTTGATCGTGTGATACAGCTCCCCCTGGGCCACCTGAAACGAATCGCCCATCCCTTCCATGATCGGATGATCAGGCTTCACATTGTCAGCCTGGAACGGATAATGAGGCCCATGCCCAGGCGACTGCAAACCTACGAATCGAAACCAGCGATCGTCTCCGATTCGATAACAGTGCATGGCACAGTGAATCAATATGGCCGGAGTGCCTTTTTGGTGCGCAGATAGAATCCTATCAATGAACGCTGGATCCTTCACGTCCGCAAAACATTCATTGTGAACAACAATGTCAAAACCGTCAGCCCAATTGGGGTCGTTGTACAGTGGAATCGCAGCGTCAGTCGTCTGCCCTCCTTGCTGAACAACGGTCCAACGCACATTTGCACGAGCACTGATTCCCTTGGTCAAAATCTCTTTTTGCCGGTTGTAATCGTGGCAACATCCGCCCGTTACCAGCAACGCATGAATTGGCCGATCGGCTTTCGACTTCACGCCGTCAACACTTTGGGCAGTACCTTCATCTTGAACCACCGGAACATTTGACAAAGTCGGATCGGAAACCAATTGCTGGGCAAAAATATTTGGCACCCAGAACACAGTAAGAACGCTTATTAACACCAACGAAAGATAACGCATCAGGCGACCACTCCAATAGCAAAAAAATCGAAAGCCCCAACGAACTTCAAACCCTGGCAAACCAATCGGACTGTCTCGAAAAATCGGGAACGCTTAAACAGACGACGAATCAAAATCTAGAATTTAACGCATCGCAAAGTCGTGTTGAATCCTGGGGACAAATCGCCTACGCCCCGCTACCAGTAAGGGGAACCAACCAGGCAACCGCCGACAAAAACAGGGGTTCGACAGAAACAAATAACCGAAGGCGAATTCGATTCTTACTTGGTCAACACGACGGTTAAGAAGCCGACACACCCAAAGTCAGCGATCAACCGTTAGGTGGGATTCAGGGTAGGGAAACAAGCAAAAGTACGTGCAGACTTTCACGGCCTTTGGTTGTTAGCCTAATCGATTGCCAACAGAATGCAATCTTGCCAACGGCAACCAGTGAAAGTCACCCCAAAAAGTGACTAACCCTTTTGTTACTCAACCTAGTTCAAAGAAACGTCGAACGGCCTTAGCGATATCGGCCGGTTCACTCATACGGCCCTGCCCCTGAGTCCGACAAGCCTGCCAGCCACTATCAGGCCCAATCGTTAGCACTCCATCGGATTGAACTTGTTCCACGTTACGACGGACAGCAGGATGGTTCCACATTTCAGCATTCATTGCCGGAGCCATGAGCGTTTTGCCGGCATAAGCCAAATACAAAGTACTGGTCAAATCGTCCGCTACCCCAGTTGCCGCCTTGGCGATCCAATTCGCTGTCGCCGGCGCAACTACCATCAATTGAGCCCAACGAGCCAGTTCAATATGAGCACCCAAGGGGTAGGCTGGGTCAAAAACATTCTTAACTACCGGATGCCCCGAAAGCGCAGCTAAAGTTGCTGCACCTACGAACTTCTCGGCCGCGTCGGTCATTACAACTCGAAGGCTATAACCTTCCTTGGCCAACTCAGAAACCAGGGCGGCTGATTTAAAGGCAGCGACACCGCCAGTCACAACGATCACAACTTTGGGCATTTCACTTCTTCCCGCAAGAAAAGTCATCCAACAGCTAGGTAGTATAATCCAATCCCCAAACACTACAAACGAGACCCAAGCCGCCCACAACCATAAAAAAATCACCACCAAGCGGCCCGACCCTGCAGGTTTCCCCCTTCAACGAACAGCCTGAATATGATGGACCTGCCTAAAATGAAAAAATGGGACAATGTGCCCGAATCCCACGTGGTTAAGCCCTCAGTCACTAAGGGTAGTCTCCAAGGCTCTTTGCTGTCACTACGGGCGGTGACAGCAAAAGTGGAAACGCACTTTTCATGCCGATGAAGCTTACAAACACGACCCAACTCCCCTCTGATGAGCAAAGAAAAGGGGACGGGGGTAATTACTGCGGTTCTTGGACCTTCTTTGGCCGTCCGACAGGTCGGAGCGTTGACCATAGGTTGTATTTGTTGGCGGTTTCTTCGATCCATGTTGAGTCGCCATACGGTTGGCCACGCTGGACGCTCGTGCGAAGTGCTTTGAGTTCTTTCGCAGTAAGGGCTTGGTTGACGCGAGCAATCCAGTTGGGTAGGCGAGCGATGGGCCATGGTGATAGAACTTTGGGCTTAGGTTCCGAAGGTAGATTCCAGCGATACAACGACCCGTGTTTCCACAATTCCGCCTTCGCGACCAATTTCGCCTGCAGAGCGTTTCGTTCAACATACCGGCAGACAACATAGAAGTGGGCGTCATCCTGGATTGGAAAGCTCTTAAACCGCGACTGATAAACATGGCCTTCACCGCGAGTGTGATTGTGTGAGTGATAACGTAATGTATGCGTTGCTGTAACCCAACGCAACATTCGTCCCAATTCTCCATCTTTTCCTGGTCGCACGACCAAGTGCCAATGATTGGGCATTAGCGTAAACGAAAAAAGCTCTACGTCGTACTTCTGCAAACCTTCGCCCACGACTTGAATGAAGGCGTCGTAGTCTTCGTCTTTGCGGAAGATCCTCTGGCGAGCGTTCCCGCGATTGAGCGCATGATAGATGACACCCGCCGCATCCGCACGTTTTTGTCTTGGCATGATCGTGATTCCTGAGGCAAATCAAAATTATACCACAAGAATCAAACAATATTACCCCCGTCCCCTTTTTTGTCTTCGTCCTCTACCGCGAAATACACGAAATACGCGAAAATCTAAAACGATCCGAAGGATACTTTGGATGCTGGGCCCAAGCAAACCTCCGGCTAGAATTCACCACCACTTTCATCAGTGAAGCTACTGTCGAACCAGAAACACGCATCGATCTCCCAACCGCGCGACACCCTTCAGATTCATCCACCCAGCTTCCTACACATCAGTTGGGTCTGTTCGCTTCTTTCGCTTCTTTCGCGGTTGCAAATTAGTCCGCGCATCCTTCACCGAAACAGGGAAGTGACTACCGCGAAATACATGAAATACGCGAAAATCTAAACGACCAATACAAGTGCCAGGCGCGCAAGTTTGGATGGTATCCAGTTGCCCTCGCGAGCATATCGGTTGGCGGCGAGAGGAATGCAGCTATGTCTGAATTTAGTCGGTTGGCAATGTTAGGGCAAGCTTCGCATGAATCTGCAAGCTGAGAGATCGGTTTTGGGTTCGGGAATGGATTCGACCCATTCAGGGTCGCCAGGGCGCAGGGGGAGCGGGTCCGGAGGTGTTCGCTTCGCTCAACCTCCGGCTAATAGATTAAACCCTTTCAGGGTAGGGCTTGCGGTTTCTTCGAGGGTCACCGAGGCGGAGAGTACTTCGATTCGTTTTTGCATCCCGATAGTCACTCCAACGCCTGGCACTCCAACGCCTGGCACTCCAATGCCCTGGCATTCCAATGCTCCCACTCCAATGCCCTGGCATTCCAATGCTCCAATGCCTGGCATTCCAATGCTCCAATGTCTTTTAATATCTACTAGTTTATCCGCAGATTTAGCTCCATCTGCAAATTTATCCGCCACTTTGGCTGCTCTGCCGGCGATTCTAGCGGTGCCGAAGCCTTGGCAAGCTCAAGCTTCAGTGACTTGGGCTCAGCAGTCAGCGACTCTACGAGCGCACGCAAGTCAGCCTTGACCCAGCAAACAAGCAGCAACCCGACCCGAGTGAACAGGTCGGATTGCGTTTGTGTGATCCTAACGATAGCTGCCCCAGATAAAGATAGCTGCCCTAAATTGGGCGCGTATTTGGCGGTAGAAGTACGGCAGCGCAAGTACGGCAGCGGATTAGTTTGCAGGGCGAGGGCAGGGCAGGGCAGCGTGGTGCAGCGTCTGCCTGCCTGGATCGGCCGCTAGTACTCTTTGCCCACCAACGTATTGGCGGTTGCCGGTGCTTGGGCCGCAGTTTGACGCACTCGTTTTTCGGCGACCTCCGAAGTAAATCGTTCGATCGCGTCGGCCAAGGGCATTGCGCCCAAATCGCCGTCGAATCGATCGCGAACACTGACGGTACCGTTTTCTGCATCGCGAGGCCCAACGATCAACATGTAGGGCAATTTTTCCAACTGCCCGTCACGAATCTTGCCGCCCAGTTTTTCACTTCGATAATCACCGGTCACTCGTAAATCGGCGGCCCGCAGGGCGGCCTCCACTTTCTTACCGTATTCCAAACTCTTTTCACTTACGGTAACCACACGAATCTGTTCCGGTGCCAACCACAGGGGGAATACTCCCGCAAAGTGTTCGATCAACACACCCACGAATCGCTCCATCGATCCAAACGGTGCGCGATGGATCATCACAGGGCGATGCGGTTTATTATCGCTGCCGGTGTAAGTCAAATCGAATCGTTCGGGCAAGTTATAATCCACTTGCACCGTTCCCAACTGCCATTGCCGACCAATACAGTCACGAACGACGAAATCGATCTTCGGGCCATAGAAGGCTGCTTCGCCAAGCTCTTGGGTAAACGGCTTGCCCAAGGTCGCTACGGCATCGAGGCACGCCTTTTCGGCGGCTTCCCAGTTTTCATCGCTGCCCACGTATTTGTCACTTTCGGGATCGCGCAAACCCACGCGGACGTGATAGTCTTCCATGCCCATCGCAGCAAACACGATCTTCACCAGTTCTAGGCAACCTTTCACTTCGTCGGCAACCTGATCCTGAGTCACAAACAAGTGCGCATCATCCTGAGTGAACCCACGAACTCGAGTCAAACCGCCCAATTCACCCGATTGTTCGTAACGGTAAACGGTGCCAAATTCGGCCAAGCGTAACGGTAAATCTCGATAGCTGCGAGGTTCGGATTGATAGATCTTGATATGGTGCGGACAATTCATCGGCTTCAATAAATAGCCTTCAATGTCGCCGTCCGTCATCATTTGCGAAAGTTTGGCGCAATCACAGTCTTCAGAAACCAATTTGGCCAGGTAGTCACGATCAATCAAAGGTGGGTATTGGCTATCTTGGTAATACGGGAAGTGACCGCTGGTGCGGTACAAATCCAGCTTGCCAATATGTGGCGTAAAGACTTGGAAGTAGCCCTGACGCTTCAAGTGTCCCGCGATAAAATTCTGCAGCTCCTGGCGAACGATGGATCCCTTGGGGGTCCACAACACCAACCCTTGACCAACCATATCATCAATGTGAAAAAGTCCCAACTGTCGGCCCAACACTCGGTGGTCTCGGCGTTTGGCTTCTTCCATTCGAACCAGATGCTCGTCCAGGTCTTGTTGATTGAAAAACGCGGTCGCGTAGACTCGCTGCAGCACTTGCCTTGATTGGTCGCCCTTCCAATAAGCACCGGCAAGGCTCATTAGTTTAAAAGCGCCAATCGCCTTAGGCGACGGAATATGCGGCCCGCGACAAAGGTCCACAAATTCGCCTTGTCGATAAAAAGAGACGCTCTGTTGATCTGACAATCCCGACTGCAGATGTTCGACCTTTAATGGCTGTTCCAGTTCCTGGCACATCTGGATCGCTTCGTCCATGGAACTTTCAACGCGTTCAAAGGGCTCATCCAATTTGATGATTGCGGCCATTTCTTTTTCGATCGCGGGAAAGTCATCTTCGGTTAACGGCTTTTCCAATTCAAAGTCATAGTAGAAACCCGCTTCGATGGTTGGACCAAACGCCAACTTGGTTCCTTTCCGCAGACGCATAATGGCTCGGGCCATAATGTGTGCGCAACTATGGCGCATCACACCCAACGCCTGAGCGTCCTTCTTCGTGAACAGCTTCAAATGCACCACTTTTCCAGCAGGCAGAACGTAATCCAATCCGACTGTCTTGTCGTCAACTTCCGCGGCAATCGCTGCCTTTAGCAAGCCAGCACCAATGCTGGCGGCGACATCGCGGCAGGTTGCACCTGCGTCAAATTGTTTCTCGGAACCATCAGGCAGTTGAATCTTCACAATTGAATCGACGACGGACATTTCTGGGCTGCTCCTAACAAATACAATAGCGACCCAGCAGGCCGCACAAGCGAAAAGGCGACTGGTAAACAGACCCAGTCGAACCATTCCAGTTCGCTTCAAACCGCTTTTGTTTACGGGAAGACTTAGTTTATCGTTTTTATTGCGGACCTGCACTACCAATCAGCATGGAGTTAACCATAGAACTTAAGGTGCAGCCAAACGGCGTCAGGTTTTTCACCGCTCTGGACAGTCGACCGTTCTGTGGATTGCTCTGGATTGAAAGTGGATCGCGATGTTGAACGTTTTTAGCCAATTGCCAATACCGCTTGGATACTTCTCAAACCCGATAGCAATGACAGCTGCCGCATTGAATAGCCCGCTGGCGGTCGCCGAAATACCACTGTGGCGACTGGGCTTGGCTTCGCTGCCTTGCGTTTTGATTATCGTATGGATGTTGCGTCAGGAACTTGGTGGAAGGCGAGCATTGCAAGGTTTAGCACGCATGCTTGGGCAGCTGTTGGTGGTTGGCTACTTTTTAACCTACCTATTTCAAGCCGAAAGCCTTTGGGTCTTGCTGTTGGTGACAACGGTTATGACCTTGGTATCGGCCTGGATTTCAACCGGCTCATTTTCCCAGAAAAACGCCAGCATTTTCTTCGCTGCAGCTCTGGCCATTGGGGTCGCAGGATTCAGTAGCCTGGTTTGGATCCTAGTCCTAGTCCTGCAAATTCCTTTGGGGACCCACACCAGAACTGCGATTCCAATCGCGGGGATGGTCTTCTCAACCGCCATGAATTCGGTTAGCGTTGCCGGCGAACGGTTCTATAGCGAATGCCAAAGAAACACTGGCACGAAAGAAGCAGCCAGAATGGCGTTTACCGCGTCGATGATTCCAACCACCAATTCACTTTTCGCGGTGGGTGTGGTGTCGATCCCGGGCATGATGACCGGGCAGATCTTATCGGGAGTCGATCCCACCATCGCAGCCCGATACCAAATCATGGTCATGCTAATGTTGTTTGGTGCCTCGGGAACGGCCGCCATTTTATTCTTAAACTTGGCCCAACGATTCTTCGACCGTTCATCGTCCACACAAACCGTAACCTAAAGGCAAGGACCATTGGGGTCGGATGCCAGCAACGGTTGTCAACGAATCTCACGAGGGTCCTGGCCGTAAGTCGGCTGAATTTCCTTCACGGGCAGATTAGGTTTTGATTTTGACGGTTCATCTTCGGCAAACCAACGATTCCCTTGAAACGAAAAACTGTCAGGTAACGTGCCCGGACCAATATTAACTGCCGTGCGAATAGTCTCTCGATTAAAGGTGATAAAATTATCCTGAATTGAAACGTTTCGACAGGGAATAAATCCGTCGGCAACGTTCTCTTGCAAGACGCGAAAAATCCACTTCTCTGGGTAGTTGATTCGGTTGCCGATGAATTTGGCCTGGTCAACACCGACAAACGCACACGCACATTGACCACCGTTGATCATATTGCCTTGCACCACGATCCTGCTGGCTTCATATTTTGCGCCCTGGGGTCGGAAGTAATCAAGATCAGTGGACCCACCGACATTGAGAGGTCGCGGACCTGCATCTTTCAGATAACAATTCTCGATCGTGATATCAGCACTGCCGCCCTTACATTGGATGCCTGAATTTTGGCTAAAACCCTTCTTCCCAAAAATTTGACAACGCTGGACCTGGCTTTGGTGGCATCCGACGAAATCGATCGCCTGACCGCCCCAACCACTGATCTTACATTCAACAATCCGAACATTTTTCAACCCCGAAAGCTTTATTGCATCGTGATTCCCATTTGGACCCGTTTCAATTACTTCCACCCGCTGTATCAACACATCGGTCGTAGGCTTGTCCATCTGTCCTCCGTCATCAATGTTAATTCCATTAATGCTTTGGCCAACCACCTTCAAGTTCTTCAACGTCAAATGATCGCATCGACTAAAATGTAGTGCCTGCCGGCCTGCCACAAATACCGGCGGACGTAGCGGATCGATTGCCTCGATCGTCAGGTGACTCACGCTCGCAACATGCCTTTCGCCGTGGTAATCGCCTGGATGCAAACGCAAGGTCATGTTCGCCTGCAAATTTGAAAGCGACTTGGTCAACGATGCGTCATCGACAATCTCGATCACCGTCGGTTCGGTAACGATGCGTTGGTCGTCTTTGTCGTAAGCAACACAAAGACTAACTATCGGCTTACCGCCAACCCAGTCCCCATGATTGCGCACCGGTTCCCTCTGCATTAAACGGACATGGCATAAACTACCGTGCCTTCGACTGTGGCAAGTTAGCCTGACGCGTCTTGTATTGCCGTTTAATGGATTGACTTCAATTGCAGCAACGGTCGTAACGTCGCACGCCTTATTCGGCGGAAGCACCAGCATGGAAAGACCGCCAAAAACGCACGTAAGACATGTCAGAACACTTAGCACCAACATGCGAAACACCTGTCGCTTATCGTACATTTGCACGGATTGATTCCTGGTCGATTTCATAAACAAATCCTTTGCCTGCCACCTTTTAGACTCACCATCGCATCCGAAGCTGAGCTGAATTCGGCTCAGCAGAAGCCAAGCCACTTCTGAAGCGTGCTCATTCCCAAGACCTGCGTATTTCTCAGCCATTGATATTAACCCACCCACTGGCACGCGACGACCAGAGCCTAAGAAGATTACGTTCTGGAAAATGATAGTTTGGATGGCCAGAGATTAGAAAACTGCTGGCCGAAGAACCCCAGTTTTGGGCCGTAGAAGTGAGAAGCACTGAAACTTGGCACCTAAAAACTGTATTTCAAGGGCCTAGCTGCCGCGTCTAGCGTCTAGCGTCTGGCAGAGCTAGCGGCAGAAGAAAACTTACCGCAATCCAAGCACGCAGCGCAAGCGAATCAAGGCAATCTCCTCTGGCTGACGCAGCGTGCTGGTATTTTCATGGCAGCCGCGCGCCTAAATTATCTGCTAACCGAGTCGAACCTTCACCTGTTTGGGAACGTATCAACAGGGCCTAGGGATCGCTTGGATCCCCGGGCACAGACAAACTGCCTTCACATTAGTGCGGTAATCCGCTCGAAGCCAAGAGGCGACCATTGGTATTTTCTGGGTCGCTTCGCAATCAAGAACAAGACGTTCCACCGGATAAAGGTCCCGCCCACCCAATGGGTTCGCATTCGATCATTTCGATTGTGCGTATTGGGCGTACCTATCAGGAAAAAGGTGAAGAAAATAGTCTTCAACTACTCACCTTTGGCAAATTCGTGACCTAGGCTTTCCTACTTCCATCGTCACGTCGTTTTCGTTCAAGTTTCCGCTTGAAAAAGACGGCCACAAAATCCTGACCTTTGCTGACTACGGCTAAGCAATATTCCTGTTTGGCTTAGGATCTTCGTAGACAGCTTTTACCAACCGGATGGTACGCTATGCTTCACTGCAAGATGCTGCGCCGACGGTATCGCAAGACGATACTTTGTTTCGCAATTGCCTATTGTTCGTTGTTCGACTCAACTACCTTTGGACCTGGCGTTCATTCGGTCTTGGCTCAGGGCGACTTTCAGTCAGGTTCAGCGAACCTTGGTGCCCCGAAGCTGCTCCAGCCCAAGCCTAACCTTTCTCCGCAAAGCTTGGCACCTCTTTCAAAATCAGGTCCAGCTTCCCAGCAGTTCTGGCGGCCTGCAGTTGAATCGTCGGAAAGCCCAGCGGGCTCAAACTCCGTCTCACGTCCTAACAGCATGCGGAATGCAGCGGACCCGACGTTTGGTAGTGAAACCTCACATGGTTTTTACCCTTCCGAATCAATTATCAGTTCCAACGTCGGCTCTGAAGACCCAACCTTGCCATCGACGGCGTCATCTGCCGATCGTTCTCAGGAAAGTACACCCCAGTGGATTCGAGAAGCAATCACTGAAGGTAGTGCAATGGCCAAGGCCAGTCGCTGGAACGAAGCATTGTCAGTTTATCAATCAGCGCTGCGCAAGTCACCTGAGAGTGGCTTGATCTTGGAACACCGACAGAATGCCCGAATTCATGTTGACCTGACTCAGCGTCTAGCCGATTCGCTGTATGTCAACTATGCCTTGACGGATTCTCCGGAATACGCACTGGCAAGTTATAACGAAGTGCTTTCCAAGATCCATGCGTATCACGTTGAGCAGCCCGACTGGAATCGCATTGCACACCACGGCGTTGACTCTTTGCTGATCGCTTTTGAAAACACCCAGTTTCAAGAGAAATTTGGCGGAACCACATTCTTGCAAACTCAAAAGGCGATTGCTCAAACCTTGCGAACAAATCTGCAGGACTATCAGATAATGACAAGAATGGCTCTGCTGGATTTGGTACGAGACATTGCCCGTTTGGCCGAGGAGAAATGCGGGCTTCGCCAAGCGGTAACAATCCATGAATTTGCCAGCAGTGCCATTTCTGCTTTGGATACCTACAGCAACTATTTAAGCCCCGGCCAATTTGAGGATCTGACCAGTCAGATCCGTGGCAACTTCGTGGGGATTGGCGTTGAACTGCGCAGCAAAGACGATTGCTTGGAAATTGTAAAAGTCATTCCTGGCGGTCCCGCCGATCAGGCTCGCATCCGAGGTGGTGACAAATTGCTGGCGGTCAACGGACAGAAAGTTGTTGATATTGGTGGTGACCAGGCGGCTGATTTGCTTAAGGGCGGCGATGGATCGCAACTGACAGTGGTTGTCCAAACGCCCGATGACAAGCAGTATCGTTTAAGAATGCAACGTCGACAAATCGACATCCCAAGCGTTGAAACCGCCAAGATTATTGACAAAGAATCTGGGATCGCTTATCTGAAGCTTGCCAATTTCCAAAAAAATACCGTGCAAGAGTTTGATAATGCCATGCAGACACTGAATCAAAATGGAATGAAGGCGTTGGTTCTGGATCTTCGAGACAATCCCGGGGGAGTCCTTGATGTCAGCGTGACCATCGCAAATCGTTTCCTCAACGGCGGAGTCATTGTATCGACCAAGGGCCGCAATCCACTGGAGAATGCAGTCCACCCAGCGACCTCGACTTACCAAACTTGGAACACGCCGCTTGTGGTACTGATCAATGAAAATTCCGCCAGTGCCAGCGAGATTCTTGCTGCGGCTATTGCCGATCACAAACGCGGTGCGATTGTGGGACAGAAATCATTCGGCAAAGGCAGCGTACAAGGGATCTTCCCGCTTTCATCAGGCCGCGGCGGAGTTCGCTTGACCACCGCCAAATACTATTCACCCAACGGTCGCAAGGTTGACTTGCAAGGAGTTTCACCTGACTTCAACGTGCAAGTGACGGCCAAGGTCGCAACCGATGGATCGGCCGATCGAGGTTCGGAAATCCAACCAACAGAAAGCGATTCTGATGCGATCTTGAACGCAGGTATTCGGATTGCCAAAAGACAGTTGCCAAACCAAACTCAACCTCGCGTTTTGACTACCGCTGCCACAAACTAACGGATCTAAGTCGCGGCCGAGGTGGCCACTTCTGTCGAAAATTGAATAGGTGTATTCGAGTATCTCGAGTCCACCTATTTTCGTTTCTTGAAACAGCCGTCAACGATCGCCTAGTCAGTTGGGATTCGAAATCCTCTGCCACCTTGCACCGGGACGTCGAACCAAAATCACGCATGAAGCGGCCGCCACAGTCTAAATCACCCTTGAAATTCCTCCCGCGGCGGGCAGAATTTTAGAAAATCCAAGACGCAAACAGCTGTTTTTCTGTTCTCATTAACCGAATCCTCGCAAGAGTCATAACTATACTGGGAACCAAACCCCGTCGACATGACGTTTAAGATCCTTCAACAGAATTCAGGAATTGCACAGTGAATTTGAACTGGACTCAAACTTGGCATCGGACGCTCTCAGGCGGCATTCTCCCGTTGGCAATCGCCTCAATGGCACTTTCGATTTCAGCCGAACCAACTCAAACAGCGTTGGGACAAGACTCAACGGTGAACGCAGCCGCTTCACCGGGTCGGGATACATCGAATCAGCCTCCCGGCAAATGGGGCGAAATTTTCGACCAGATGCAGTACCGTTTGGTGGGTCCATTTCGTGGCGGTCGAAGTTGCGCCGTAACTGGTGTGCCAGGAAAGCCGTTTGATTTTTACTTTGGCTCGACCGGCGGTGGCGTCTGGAAAACGAACGATGGCGGTTCGACTTGGGGGAATATTTCCGATGGCTTCTTTGGTGGATCGGTCGGAAGCATTGCAGTGGCCCCCAGTGATTCGAACGTGATCTACGTGGGAACCGGCGAAAAGACCATTCGAGGCAATGTTTCACACGGCGAAGGCGTTTGGAAATCAAACGACGGAGGAAAAACGTGGACCCATGTCGGGCTAGAAGACTCTCGGCACATCACCAGAATCCGAGTCGATGCCAAGGACCCAAACATTGTGTATGCTTCGGCGCTGGGACATTTGTTTGGCCCGAATCAGCAACGAGGAATCTTCCGCAGCACCGATGGAGGTAAGAATTGGCAACGGGTTCTGTTCATCAATGAAGAAGTGGGCGCTGTGGATCTTGCCTTGGATCCAAACAATTCGGGAACCCTGTACGCGACAACATGGCGAGTCTCGCGAACGCCTCACAGTTTGGAAAGCGGAGGCGAAGGATGCGGCATCTACAAGTCGACCGACGGCGGCGACACTTGGAAGCCATTGCATTCTAATCCTGGATTCGCCAAGTCCATGTTGGGAATCATCGGCGTGACCGTTTCACCCGTCAACAGCAACCGAATCTGGGCACTTGCTGAAGCCAACGATGGTGGATTGTTCCGCAGTGACAACGGTGGAGAAACCTGGAGCAAAGTCAGTACCGATCGAAACCTTCGACAACGTGCATGGTACTACACTCGCTTGCAAGCTTCACCCGACAACATTGACCAATTGTATGTAATGAATGTCGGCTTTTGGAAATCCAACGACGGTGGCAAGTCGTTTACAGGTGTCCGCACACCTCACAGCGACCATCACGACCTGTGGATTGATCCGACCAACCCACAGCGAATGATCGTCGCCGATGACGGCGGTGCACAAGTCACTTTCAACGCCGGCGATACCTGGTCTTCGATGGATTCCCAGCCTACAGCCCAATTCTACCGAGTGGTCACCGATGACGCGTTCCCGTATCGAATTTACGGCGCACAGCAAGACAATTCAACGGTTCGAATCGAACACCATAACCTGGACGGTGAATCGATTGGCGAACGCCAATGGGAACCAACCGCAGGCGGAGAGAGCGGTCACATCGCAATTGACCCAACGGACAACAACATTGTGTACGGCGGTTCTTATGGTGGGTACCTCGAACGCATCAATCACTCCACTGGACAAAGTCAAATCATCACGGTCTGGCCAGACAATCCTATCGGCCGTGGTGCCGGGGATACGCAGTATCGCTTCCAATGGAATTTCCCACTGTTCTTTTCACCCCACAATCCCAAGCGTTTGTACGCTGGCGGAAATGTACTATTCAAGACCGAAGATCAAGGCAATAGTTGGATCGCAATCAGCCCCGATCTGACTCGTAATGACCCGAAGAAACTTGGATCTTCTGGCGGGCCGATTACAAAAGACAACACTGGCGTGGAAACCTACTGCACCATTTTTGCCGCGTTGGAATCACCTCACCAAGCGGGTGTCATCTGGGCGGGATCAGACGATGGACGACTTCATTTAACGCAAGATGATGGTGAAAACTGGACCGAAGTCACTCCTCCAGAACTTCCCGAGTGGTCGCAAATCAATAGCATCGAAGCTCATCCTACCAAACCAGGTGGACTGTACCTTGCAGCAACTCGATACAAACTGGATGACTTCAAGCCCTACCTTATGAAGACCGAAGATTATGGTAAGACCTGGAAAGTGATCACCAATGGCATCGCCCGCGATCACTTCACCCGAGTCATCCGAGCGGATCGAACTCGCGAAGGTCTACTTTACGCTGGCACCGAAAGTGGCATGTACGTTTCTTTGAATGATGGTGACGCATGGCACCCGTTTCAACAGAACTTGCCGATCGTTCCGATTACTGATATCGCCTTAAAGAACAACGACTTAATCGTAGCGACGCAAGGCCGATCATTTTGGATGATTGATGATCTTACCGCACTTCACCAATGGAAAGACGGAACCGAAAATAATCCGATTTACCTCTTTCCTCCAACCCCAACCGTTCGAATCTTAACAGGCGGACGACGAAGTTCCAGCGCCGGTCAAAACAAGTCAACCGCTCCCGTCATCCGATTTTACTTGAAAGAGGTTCCCGCGGACGACATCGACGTACGCATCTCCGTTTTGGATTCCGACCAAAATCCAATTACCGTTTACAGTCGCAAACCCGACAAAGACGCAAATGAACTTTCGCTTGAGTTGAAGGCCGGTGTCAACACTCTTAAATGGAACATGCGTTATGCTTCGGCTGAAACGTTCGACGGCATTGTGCTTTGGTCTGACGGCACCCAAGGCCCAACGGCAATCCCAGGGAAGTATCCCGTCGAAATAACGATCGGCGAAGAAGCGTTTACCACAGAACTGGAGATCCTTCCTGATCCACGCGGTCAAGCGGACGCGGGCGATTATCAGGCGCAGTTAGATTTCCTGTTAAAAGTACGTGACAAACTTACCCAGTGCCACTCTTCGATCAAGAAGATTCGTTCCGCCCGCAGCCAAATCAATTCGCTAAAAGAGCGTTTGAAGAAGTTTGGTGAACAAGATGACTTGGTAAAACAGGCAGATCAATTATTGGACAATCTAACCAAAATTGAAGAAGCACTTTATCAAACCAAGAATGAAAGTCCGCAAGATCCGCTGAACTATCCAATCCGATTGAACAATCGCTTAAGTGCGTTGGTTGGAATTACCGCAACGGGCAATAATCGACCGACCACACAAGCGGAACAATTTCGCACCGAGGTCACCCAGTTGATCGATGCAGAACTAGCGAAATTGGAATCCTTGGTCACTGTTGACTTGACCGCATTGAACAATGCAGTACTTCAAGCCAAAGTCCCAGCGATTATCCTGGACTAGTAAGTCGCGTTGAATGTTGCCGTGAAATTGTAGATTCGTTAGCACAAAAAAACGGCGGAGATCCCGAGGGGTCTCCGCCGTTTTTTCATGAACACATCGTCCAATGCTTAACATTTGGGGATCACAACTGCAAAGGCAATTTCGTTACGGCGTTGCTATTGGCAGCGGGTCGGACTTGAACTTTCAACGGCTTGGGATCTGAATCGCGATCGATTGCAAAAGTCAACCAATGCTTCCCTGGTTTCAAGTTCACCACAACGGTTTCTGATTTTATCGGCGTTGGGTCCGCATCCACCCACAAGTTCACATTGGCAATGGACGAAAGTTGTATCGCAACCTCGCCTTCTTGAACCACAACCACCGGCGTTCTCAGGAAACTGGTGTTAGCCACATTCGCGTGAATCTTATAGGTTGCCAGTTCAGCCAATGGGACCTCCCCCGAAACCAAAGGCAATACCGACTGCCAAACCATCGCGGGATCTTCACTGGCAACCGTGTCGAAACTGGTCCGATTCAACCGACTTTTTGCGGCATCATCCCACGGCATCGTTTGCCAAGCCCTGGCCGTAATGTCATCACGAATCGAATACTCAGTGGCCTTTCCCAACTGTGAAAGGAAGCTAACTAAATCCACCATTTCCTGCTTGGTCAATGTATCGACCAACCCTTTTGGCATTAGGCTTTGCCCGTCAGAAATTTCTTCTATATCGTCTTGGGCAACTTCCACAATCGATCCATCTGCCAAGCGAAGTCGATACACGCCGTTGGAAAAACTACTGACCATGCCGGCAATGATCTTTCCTTCGATCGTCAAAATCATCTTCGAATTGTAGCCTTCTTTGACCTTAGCATTAGGGTGGGTCAGCGACTGAAGAATGTAATCCACAGGCGCACTGGCACCAATCGAAATCATGTCCGGTCCCACTACCGAACCAACTCCACCGATCGCGTGGCAATTTTGACATTGCAAATCTTTGCGGCGATAAATCAACTGCCCTGAAGCAGGATCTCCCTTTGCCGCCACCTCTGCTACAAACTCTTCTAACTCGCTTCCGGCGAACGCCCAACCGACTTCCGTTAATTTGCCACTGGTCTGCAATGCCGCAATCAAACCATCAAAGGGTTGGGCGGATCCCCGCACACTGCCAATCGCTTGCCTGGCAACCTCCGGCGGCAATACAACCTGCTTTTGCAGCAACGATTCGGCTAATAATTGCTGGCCCTGTTTCTGTTGCAATAATTCGCTTAATACCAACGCAACGGGTTGATCCGTTGGCCATTTGGACAGCAAGGCAACGATCTCGTTAACCGACAATGGTACATCCATCTTCGACAGTTGCGCCGCAGCTATCGCACGATTCGTCCAGGCATTCGACTGATCCGAAGCAAGCGATTGCAGCAATGCCGTTGCACGTTTTTCATGACTTGGCGGATCACAGGTGGCGTAGTTGGTAACCGCTTCGATCGCCGCGATCGAATAGTTGTCCGACAGACGGTTGGCGGAAGTTTTCTTGCCTGCCATTTCAAAAACAACATCAACCGCGCCAACCACGTTCCAGCGACCACAAAGCTTAATCAATTGCGAAGCAAGTTCCTCTATTTGAGCATTGGCCGTGTTCTCCTTGACCGCCAAAATCATTTCACTCAGGAACACTGGCGGCTGGGCAGGAATTTGTTTGCTGGCATCGGAAAGAAGAAGCAAGCGATTCAATTTTTCAACGTCAGAAAACGAACTGCTAACCAGCCAGTCCACTGTCTGCTGCAACTGAGTCTGGTCCGCCAAACTTCCGATCTGTTTCAGTACGGCATTCAATTGCTGCCCTTCGACTTTCCCTGCTTTGGCCAACGTTAGAAGCGGTTGGACGACATTGGACGATTCCACAGCTTTCAACGCAAACGCTAGTGCCGAAGGATCATCACCGTAGTTGAACCTACCGGCCTGGGCGGCAGGCAACCATTGCGGCGACAAGTCTCGAACCGCTGTCCAAATCGCGAAGTCAAGATTCTTATCGATTGGCTGTTTCAAGACCGACAATACCTGGGTTGCCGCCGCTTGTGTGGGAAATTTCGCCAACGCACAAACTGCTTCCAACCTGACCTGCGGGTGCGAATCTCTGGCAGCCTTTTCGCATGCGATGTAGGCACCCACCGAGTCCTCTTGCCGTAAGAAATCACTTGCCACCCGAACCGCCGCTGCTCGAACCTTTGGGTTCCCAGCAGCCAACATTCTTTGCAGCAGTCGGGTATCCAAATAGTCGACATTCAAGCCTGCCCAAAGCAATTCTAGTCGAAAATGCTCGGCATCTTCCAAAGCCAATTCTGAAGCCTCACCGCCCAGAGTAGCCTTTTGCAATTCCGACTCAGCGGCTTCCACCGCTTGAGCCAACGCCTGTCGTACCTCTGGGATTGGCCGTTGTCTTAGCAAACGTTTCGCCCAAAGCCTGGTCGACGCCTCGGGCAGACGCAGTTGTTGCAACAACGCCTGAGCGTCCATCGCGGTCAGATCCTCACGCTGCACTAGCGGTCGCCCTTCCACGACAACTCGCCAAACCCTGCCATGCACGTAATCGCGCCGAGGGTCACGAAAATCGACTTCTCCATGCTGGATGATGGGGTTGTACCAATCGGCGATATACAGGGCTCCGTCCGGCCCCATTTTGGCATCAATCGGACGAAAAGCCATATGTGTCGATCGAATCACTTCCTCTTCTTGTCGCGATCGATAGCCCGCCTGTTCAGGTTCAACCACAAACCGACAAACTCGATTAGCGCGAAAATCATTGGTAATCATATTCCCTTGCCAGTCCGCTGGAAAATGACGACCACTGACAATCTCTAATCCGCAATGCTTGGGACTCCCTGGATTCAAACCACCCATAATTCTTTTGGCGCCAGGCGACGTGACAAACACCGAACCCGGAAAAACATAGTTTACGCCTTCCCCATACGCTCCGTCGGTCGCAAACGATTGTCCCCACCGATCAAAACTGGTACCCCACGGATTCACAAAACCAAGACAGTAGGTCTCCAATTGCATGGAATCAGGCCGGAAACGCCAAAGCCCACCCCCGTTCATGTGGCGCACACCATACGGAGTCTCCACGTGACTGTGAATGTAGATCGATTGATTCATAAACAATGAACCGTCAGCGGCCCAGCCCAATGTATGCAATAAATGGTGAGTATCCTCGGTTCCAAATCCACTCAAAACCACGCGTTTCTGGTCCGCTTTTCCATCTCCATCCGTGTCCGACAAATGGATGAGTTCGGTGCTGTTGGCGACGTAGCAACCGCCTTTTTCGTCCGGCAATACGCCCGTCGGAATCAACAAACCATCTGCAAACACAATGGACTTGTCGACGGTTCCATCGCGGTCTGAATCTTCCAAAATCAGAATCTTATCGTTCGCCTTTTGACCGGGTTTGATGTGCGGATACACCTCGCTACCGGCAACCCACAATCGCCCGCGAGCGTCGAAATTCATTTGAATGGGTTTGGCGATCTGCGAATCATTGGCATACAAGTTCGCCTTTAAGCCCGACCCCATTACGAAAGAGGAACGTTCCACTTCGGGATCCACATCCGGAATTACGGTCAAATTACGTTGTCCAAAAAGATCCGCTTCCCCGCACATCAGTGTTAGGAAACAAACCATCGTCAAACGGCTTGCAAAGATCCTAAGCTTGACTACTTCGCTTCGGAAACGAACAACGGTCTTGCGTGCGTAATTCAAGAGACCAATACATCTATTCATGGTTTTACCAACGATTCATATGAAACGGTCGCCCTTAGCGATGAACCGCCAAGGCAACACGAAGTTTGATTTGAGAAACAAATAACCAGCCCGATCGCCTGCCACATTCTCGGTAGAACATCAGTTAACGCTGTTGAAAACGTTGCCGAATCTCGCGTTCGGTTTGCCGTACCAGCGTGTCGAAGACAGGAATCTCGACGGCATTATTACCCTGTTCATGTTTTCGAAATAAGAATAAATACGTTTCATTTTGCGGGCGGTAACGATGAAAGTACAGTTCATTCTTCTTCAGAATCAAATCAGTGGCATCAGGACTAACATCGATCGACACCAGCGGATGTCCCAACATGCCTTCGGCCAAGAACTTGCTGGCTTGCTTGCGCCCTGCATCGGACAATTGCACGCCATTTTCCGTTCGCCGAACCGGCAATGCTTCGCTGTCGTTTATCTTTTGATGCAAATCTATCAACGGCACTTGCCGTTTCTCAGAGTAAATGCGAATCGCGTCGCAATATTTTTGCAAGTTCTGATTGGCGGATTCCATATTTGGCAAAGGCTTCCCCAAAGTCTCAAACGGAGGTGGCGTTACCAAAACAACCGTCGCCCCCAACGACTGGACCATTCGGCACCCAATGTCTAGCTGTTGGGAAAATGCTGCCAAGCCCGCAGGCCCCGAAAACGATTCATTGGCACCGTAACCGACCAAGACCACGGTAGGTTCGGTGCGAATCAAATCGTCTTGCAATCGATTAAAACCGTCCCTGGGCTGTCCGAAAACAGCGCGAGCGGTGCCCCAAACGTCGTCGCCATTCCAGCCCAAGTTTCGTATTTGAAATTCTGCGCCCGAAAGTTCACGATACAAGGCCGCTTCCAACGAACCATCATATTGAAGTCGTTCGATGAAGCCCGAACCGATCAACGTCAGGCGATCCGAGGGCAGCAATGCAAATCTTTCCTGAATTGCACGCTTAGCCGCTAAGATGGTTTTCTGTCGCACCTGATTATCGTCCACTTGCCCTTTCCATGGTGCAGTCTGAGTCAAACCGCCCAGATCAACGGGTGCTTTCCATTGGGCATCGTCAAACGCCAGGCCCGTCCAATCCGCCGACGCAATCTGCGACACTTTCCAACCACCGAAAGAACCCGTCGAAAAGTCCTGACGCTTTCCCGTTTGGTCGGCAATCAAAACTTCGGCCACCAAGCCGCCGGGGCTATCTGCGTCGTTCGTGGCCTCAATGCAAATCACATTCTCTTTTTGCATCAATGAAGTCACCTCATAGCGATCACGGTCTTGCCATTGATCACCGCTTCCGACCAAACGATCATTGATGAACAATCGATACCGATTGTCGCAGCTAACTGTAATGATCGCTCGCTCGGCTTTTTCCGCTAAGGGAAAAATAAGTCGAAAGAAACGGGGTGCTCCACTGGTTGACTCAACTGCCGACGCCTCATCCCAGACCCAATGCCCTCGATTCTCCAACTGGGTCTCTTGGATCGGCTGGGTTTGACAATAGGTGTTACTCACGGGCAGCGCAATCAATGCCACCAACCAAATCAACCGCCGTAAACGCCTTGCACGCCAACCGCAACCAATAATTGTGGAGATACCATTTGTTTGATGTTGCATAGGTCTGTCTGTCATTCGTATGGATTGGAAAGAGTTAAATAATTATCCGAAATCGCGAGGCATCCCGAAGCTGACCGTCCGGTTATCATCAAGCCACGGCCGAGCAACACTTGCCCAACCACCCACTTGACCTGGTCAAAGACTATCATCAAGGGCGACAAGTTTCAGCAGCCAATAGAATTAAAAACGCGAAACTGCCGCGATTGCAACGCCGCGATTAGGCATTTGCAACCCGATTTCATGAAGCCTGGTCGTTGTCCACTTGCCCCCGGTGACTGAACATCATGATCTAGGATTATAATCCTTTTCACCGGCCAAGCGAATCCGATCAAGGGATTGGCTGCCGTATCACATCATTCCCGATCGCTGTACCGCTTGCAGCGACTTGACTGGCTGGCATTACGGATTGATTGCTGTGGCAAATTGTCGTAGCAAATTGTCCAGCCCCACTGACCGCCTAGCGATCCAGTCCAACGCACCAGAATTTCAAGAGCCTTAGGCCCGACCGATGGAACTACATCACATCAACGACGAAGCGATCTTGCGTTTTCGAACGGCAAAACGCGAAATCGATTTGACGAAACCAGTTGGAGTTATCGACGAAGCAGAAGCCAACCTGGACGGGTCGCTTGCCCAAACAACCACGGTCCTGCTGGCAGGCAAAGAGTGCCCTTTTCGTTGCTTGATGTGCGACCTGTGGCAACACACAATTGATGGCCCAACGCCCAACGGCGTGATTACTCAACAACTGAGTGTCGCCTTGGACCAAATCAAGCACCGCGACACCATCAAACTGTACAACGCCAGCAACTTCTTTGACCCGAAGGCGATTCCACTGAGCGATTGGAACGATATTCTGTCACTGCTGTCCCCATTCCAAACCGTTGTTGTCGAAAACCACCCCAACTTGATCGGCGATCGAACCATTGAATTTTCGCGGCGACTCCATGGAAACCTACAAGTTGCAATGGGGCTAGAATCTGCGAACCCAAAAACGTTGAAACTGCTAAACAAAAGAATGACCGTCGATGATTACGCGAAGGCGTGCCGATTGCTGGCCGAAAACAATATCCAAATCCGAACTTTCCTCTTGATCCAAGCACCTGGGGTCACGGCAGATCAAGCCCAAAGCGAAACACTCGACAGCCTTCGCTTCGCGTTAGATAACGGTTCAATTGTCAGCACTTTGATTCCCACTCGTGCAGGCAACGGAATCATCGATCACTTGGTACAGCAAGGGCATGTCAGTCTGCCGACCCTTGCAATGATTGAGCAAATTTTTGCCAAAGCGATCGAAATGGCCAAGCCTTATCAGCGAATTGTACAAGTAGATCTTTGGGATCTGGAGAACTTCTCGACTTGCCAACATTGCTTCCCCAACCGCAAAGAACGACTTGAAAAGATGAATTGGCAACAAAGCTGGCAGCCGGTCATCCACTGCAAATACTGCGCGTGCCAAACGCTGTCCGATCTGGCATGAACCTGGCAACACTCCACATGCCCGCAACAAACATACTCAAACCCAGGAAGCACGGTTTAGGCGTCGGCGGAAGGGCTTTCAGTCCTGGGAAATCATTGCCCGCAGATGCTCAAGACGCTCACGTGAAAACGATTAGCCAAGGGAATCGCCCACCGATTGGCAACTGATTCTTTTCGACCCAATCATTGCTCAATCCACGAATTGTCAAATTATTGATTTAGTAAACGCACGAAAATTCGGTTACGATAAGTAACACAAGAAAGCGAACGGCCGCTTGAAGCAGTCGCTTGCTCGATTGCCAGCGAGTAGATTCACCTGAATTTCAGCATGCGTGGGTGAAGTAATTGGGAATCGACTGGCTGTGAAGATCGCCCCAACGTTCAAAATCTATCGCGAAGAACCAATGCCTGGAACGCCCTCAAATCATCGGCCAAAGCCCGCGAAAAAACCACATGTCCGCAACGTCCATCGCGACGAACTGCTGTTGCCCCCTGCAAAACCGGCGGCCCAGCGTAAGACCCAAGTCGCGAAGAAGTCGTCCCAGCCCAAGTCCGGCATAAAGCAGAAAGCAATTTCCAAACCGGCAAGGAACATCGCCACCAAGGTGAAGTCTATTTCAGTAAAACAGACAGCCGCGGGGTCTTCAAAAAAGCCGAAACGACGTGTCACCAAAAAGACCCGTTCAAAAGCGGGTAAAGCGGTACCAGTCGCTACAACCCAAGCGTTCAACTGGACCGCCGCCAAAATAAAACTCTTGGGGACCATGTCAGATAGCCGCTTGGCTGAACGACTGAAGATTGGATCAACTACCGTTTTCAAAAAACGAAGGGAATTGAAAGTTCCTCCATTTGGGGAAGCCCGCGAGAAGTCACGCCTCAAATGGAAAGCCAAACATTTGAAGTTGCTGGGGACGGTATCCGATGAACACGTTGCGAATTTGGTGGGCGTTTCCGTTTCGACAGTAACCACCCATCGCAAACGACTAGGCATCCCTTCGATCCGCCAAACCAAAGGGCAAAAACTTGGCCGAGCCCCTCGGAAATGGAAAGCCTCGGAAATCAAACTGCTAGGTGTACATCCAGATGGTTGGGTTGCGAAGAAATTGAAGATGGGACGCAGACATGTTTATGCTAAACGTCTGGAACTAGGGATCGCATCAATGACCCAACAGACCAACGAACAAATTTGGACCCCCGCGAGAATCGAAAACCTGGGGATGGTCCCCGACAGCGTATTGGCTGAAGAAACGGGGCTAAGTATCGCCGCAGTCTCAAGCCGACGAAGTCAATATAAGATCCCAGCCTTTCGAGATCGTCAGCGAAGTCTAAAACAGACAAGTCCAAAACGGACCAAGGGTTCGACCGCAACAACGCAACCACGTTCAAAAGCGAAAACCATCAAAACAGCGAAAGGCACATTGCAGAGAAATGGCAGCGCAAAGAAAGCCACTCCCAAGGGCCACTTGAAACCGTCAAATAAGAAAAACTAGCAGCAAGCGACATTGCAACAAGATGCACCAAATCAACCAAGCACCAACGGACAGGCTTCACTGACCTTGGGTTCCTGTAAGGTGCGCTGCTCCCGGCATCAAAGCGTTAGAATCTGGGCCGAATAATTCGGGTCACGGAATCCGGGATGTAGTATGCGGGCTGGAGTATTCTGGCCAAGACATTTTGGTTCGGGTGATCAATCTTGGGTAGGTTTGCCTAGTCCTCGATATTCAATTAACTTCACTACTGGGAATTCACTCAACTGCTTCTGAACACTGGCAATTCTAATTTGATCATTCTCGGATAGCCTCATGATCGTGTGGTGCTTGGCAACTGCAGAAAAGATATCACCATCTTTGGTCTTCAATTCCAAGCGAACCTGCGTCGGCATCCAGCCTCGCTTGCGAATCGCTTGATTGAGTTGCAATCTGGCAAAAGGAGGCATTTTCCTACTGTCGGTCACGTTCAGACGCGCCGCCCAATCGGCAAATTGATAGTAGCTAACCAGACTTTGGGTATCATCGCTTGCATTTCCTTTGCACCGATACGTCAGCCTTGGGCTGGACAGAACGATTTCTTCATTCGTGTCGTCGAAGGATGCGTTTAAGGTTGGCTCCAAAAGGAACAGGTCCTTTGCTCGCATCGCTTCGGACGCTTTCATTGCCGCTGCCATTCCCAGCAATTCAATGTGTTCCACTTCCATTTGTTGCTTTTGCTTTTGATCAAGCAAAATAATACGCTGCTGACTTCGATCAAAAACAACAACTTCTTCCACCTGAAACTTTGGCTCGCGATTCTTCGCGACCGAATAGTCATCCTGGACCATCAAAAAGTCGTAAACCAACGCATCGTCAAACAGCGTCAAACTTTTCGAAACAGGCGTTGTCTCTCCTCGGACAGAAACCTCGGTTTCAACTCGCATTTGCTGCGCCCAAGCGCAACTAGCTACGATCGAAATCCCAATTGACACACAACAAAAGATCAACTTTGTGAACATGAATCCATCCTAACAGGACTATTTAAACGCCCGATTCACTTAAAACCTAACCGCGATCAAGTCACCGCAATGTCTGTAAAGTGCACTTGAAGGCCCAACTTGTCGAATCCAGCCATCTTTGGGTCGTTACCCTGCCTGTGTTACCAAAAAAACTAAACCGATGTAAAGACATATAGCCAGAATTATCATCTACTGCCTCAGGTTTTCTGGCTTAACACTAACGGAAACCAGCCGCGATTGCGGTGGCCTAACCCCAAATCGATTCGCCAATGACTGCGTTGCAGGCTAGGGGAAACCGGGCGGAAAACTGTCTATAGTTACAGTCTCGATTTTGGTATAACATCAAGCTCACAGTCACCGCCGCTTCATTGATGCTGATCTTGCGGCTTGAGTCCTCCGGTACTTTCAACCGCAGTCGTTGCGGGTAACTGAAGCCGCATTGCGAAGTTGAAGCCGATTCGAAGGTGCTGACGGGTCCTCTGTAAGGCCGCAAGTCTCATCCAGACTGGTTGCCGAAGAAAACACCGCTTGCACTGAATATCGAAGTGATTCGGAAAGGATTTGGTTTAGGCGAAATTATGGACATGCTACGCAGGTCACTACCGATCATCGCTTTAGCTATCACTTATTTCTTAGCTGCGGAGTTAGGTCAGTTACTTTCCCTAGAGAATGACTTCGCGACGTTTTGGCCGGCAGCTGGGGTTGCCGTTTGTTTCTTTCACATTCTTGGGCGTTCTTGGTGGCCTCACTTGCTGGCGGCCACTGCCGTTGCCACCCTAACGTCTGATGTCGTTTTTCATAACAAAACCATTTGGATCAGCTCTGGTTTCTGGGTTGCTAATTCCACCGAAACGTTAGTAGCGGCGACACTAATGCTTACCATTTCTCGTTGGAATTTCTCCAATGACGACACTTTCCTTCGGGCTCAGTATGTCGATCGCAGTTCGATTTTAGAATCATGGCAAAAAACGTTTCTGTTCATTTTGATTCCCTGTTCAATGGCCACAATGGTCGGCGCTGTTTTGGGCGCAAGTGTTTTGTCAGTCGCGTTTGGTGAAAGTAATTTTGGCGAACTCTTCCTCCTTTGGTGGTCCGCTGATGCCGTTGGCATGATGGTCGCTGGATCAATCGGGATTACGATCTATTACGAATTGGGGAAGTCACGGAAAATTTTCCAGGACATCCCGGTGGTCGTTTGCGCTCTACTTCTCCTCAGTTCCCTTGCGTTTTATGTCTTTACGCTGCAACAACAGCCCATCGTTTATCTCGTTTTTCCACCGTTGTTTTTCTTGGCCATCATGGGAGAAAAAACGGCTTGCATTCTTGGACTATGCTTGGTGGCAATCATCAGCGTCTGGGGGACCTCACGAAACTACGGAGCGTTTTCCAACCTGGATGGTATTCACACTCAGGCCTTTTGCCTCCAGCTTTACTTGACCGTATGCTCTTCTTCGGTGTTGTCATTCACCGCTTATGTCCAGCAACAGAAACAAGCGGAATTTCAACATCGTTTGCAACTACAAACGATCCTAGACTCCTTAGACGCGCAGGTATTCTTAAAGGACACTAAAAATCGAATCCTTCGCGCCAACCGTGCCGCGGCCCAAACTTTTGGGTTAACCGTTGATGAGATCGCTGGAAAGAACGCGTCCCAATTATTCCCGCAGGAACATGAACAGCTTTGGGAAGACGATAAACGCTTGATCGCCAGCGGAAAGGCTTGGCACGGGTATCCACAATCGTTTCAACTGCCCAACGATCGAATGTTTATCGTTGAATCACACAAAGTTCCATTTTTCGACGACAACGGAAATGCCATTGGATTGGTCGTTGTGATGAATGATCTTACTCAACTGCGTCAAGCTGAAGCGGGGCAAGCAAGACAAATCCAACGCTTGGACCGTATCACTGCCTCGGCAACGAAAGTAACCCAAGCGATGCAAGAGGGCTCTGGGGGACAGCTGCAACTCCTCAAAGTCATTGCTGACACGTTTGATTGTTCACAAATCGTCTTGCTGACGTTTCAACATTCGATCGGCGTCCATTGGCGATCAACCAAATTCCACGACTCGGGACAGGTGGTCGCAAAAGAGGTCTGTGCTGGGCAGATCGACCCATTCTACGAGACACTGCTGGAACCATTACAAACAAAAGCACTGGCCCTTCCCGACGTACCCACGCCGTTTGGCGACCTGACGAAACTGGCAGTGGGCGGACTTCAGTTCGAAGGGCAAACACAAGGTATCTTAATCGTAGGACTTGCCAACAAGGACTTTTCCGAAGATGACCTTGACCTGCTGCAGCGTATTTCACAACTCATTTCACCTGCGATTTTTGCCGCCGAACGGATTGCCGAAGAACAACATGCCAGACGCCAGGCTGAAATGAATTTGGCCAATAGCCGCCTGGAACTTGAACGACTTTCAAAGATTAACACCATTGGCGAAATGACCGCAGGAATCGCTCATGAACTAAACCAGCCACTGACCGCGTTGATCAATTTCACCGATGCCACTTATACCATCGCTCAGGCAGACATTACCGCCGAATCCATAAATGAAATTCGGCACCTAACCAAACGTTCCAGTGAACAAGCCTGTCGTGCGGCTGATGTCCTAAGAAGCGTTCGGCAACTAATCAAGCAAGCAACTAGTTCTTATCAGCAGATCGAAATACTATCGCTGCTGCGAGAATCCAAACACTTAGTCGCCGATCGAGTTGAAGGCACTGACGCGTCGATTTCGATCCAATGTGACCAAGATCATGTTTATTTGGATGCCGATCGAGTACAGATCCAACAAGTTGCAATCAATTTGATGCGAAATTCATTGTTATCCTGCAAGGATGCCAGCGCCCCGAAAATCATAATCCTAGTCGAAGCAGGCCAAAGCGATGTGACGCTCCAGTTCATCGACAACGGAACTGGATTTTCAGAGAATCAACTCAACCGTTTGTTCGATGTTTTCTTCAGCACGCGGCGTAACGGCTTGGGATTAGGCCTAAAGATTTGCCGGTCAATTGTGGAACTGCATGGCGGTAAAATCTGGGCCAGGAATCAACCCAATGGCGGCGCAGTGGTCGGCATCGAACTACCAAGACAGCAAACAACTATGGAAAAAGCAGCATGAGCCCATTGTCGATCGATCCAGACATGAGAGGTGAACAATACACTTTGTCCGTTTTCGTCGTGGATGATGACCCAGACATTCGGGAATCGGTCGCGGTTGCTTTGCGACCGTTAAAAGTCCCGGTCGAATGCTTCGCCTCGGCCGAGCACTTCTTGGAAAACTGGAACGGCCCTAAACCGGGATGCCTTTTGCTGGACGTGAGGATGTCTGGCATGAGCGGGATCGAACTGTACCAACAATTGCTGCCAGAACACTCTTATCTAAGCATCATAATCGTTACCGCCCATGCAACCGTTTCCATGTCCGTCGATGCGTTAAAAAAGGGTGCCACAGATTTCTTAGAGAAGCCCTACGCTCCCAACACGTTAAGGGCGGTGGTGGACCACGGAATGAAACTTTCGTGCGTAAAATGGCGAGAACTATTAAGGAAGAAGGAGTACCAAAAGTTGCGTGACCCTCTGTGCCAAGATAGCTGAGACAACATTGAAGTTTCTAATTAAGCTTGAGGGCTTGGAGAACTTTGATGTCAGATCCTGGAAAAAAAGCAGATAAAATATCGTCGGAAGTATCGGAACGTGCCA
>Ga0209491_10001005_pt1 | contig 56269 bp, 43 predicted proteins | sample BON02_FD_187213 | JGI IMG/M metagenome (GOLD analysis project Ga0209491, IMG submission 187213) | Freshwater microbial communities from Lake Bonney liftoff mats and glacier meltwater in Antarctica - BON-02 (SPAdes) (version 2) | ecosystem: Environmental > Aquatic > Freshwater > Ice > Glacier...
CTGATGGTCGTAGCATCCAAAAGAAATATTTTCGACTTAATACGAAACTTAGTTTGCTTAAACGAAGGATGCTGTCCTAAACTTTGGAGCAGTTGATAATAGTAATCCCTAAAAATCTCCCAATTGTGATTTTTGTTCTGATAACTGATCGTTGATTTGGATGGTGCTCGATTGATACTTAGATGATTCAAATTTCCAGTAGCCGAACGTAAACCATTACTAATATCACGAATAGATTGACTTTTTGCAAACTGACAGAACAACATCGAAACTAGATGTGTCCAGCTCGTAAAACCTTTGTTGTGCTTGTCGGTTTGTTTTTTATCAACCAACTTCTTGAGTTTTGAACGATCCAATTTTGAAATTATCTGAGAAAACAAAGTTATATTTGCCATGAGAGGGAGTTTTTTGTTATGCAACTCGAAGGTAATTTGAGATACGGAATATTCCCTCTTATTTTTTAAACGTTTAGGACGCTATTGATTTTAAATAAACATTTATCTGTTTTTCAGAGGAAGATTTGTTTTTAATCGCATTTAAGTGCATTCGATGAAACGACCATTTTCGATACGTGGGTTTTCTAAAGCTGATCTACTTGCTTACAGGGTCGTATGAAAAAGAATCTATTAAGTTGGTTGTGTTATTCTCTATGAAGAGTCTCTTCTCTGACTCTTTTGCCAGTAACTTAAATTCCGAATTACTTTCCCAAAAGGAAAAACTATAAGGGGCAAGGCTGATTTCTTGGTAGTCGTTTACTTTATATGTTTTATCAAAAGACGGAAGCACAAATTCGCTTGTATAATCATAGGCAAAGAGCACCGCTTTTGTTTCAACCGTTACTTTTTGTTTGTCCTTTCTTAAGTAGTTTAACGTGTAATTGAAATCAATTGATTGAATTGTATTAATTCTAGAGAGTAGTTTGAAGTTTTTGGTAATATCGAAGCGGATGGTCGCTATTTTTTCGGCATTCCCAACCGCAATAAATGGAGAGTTTCTTCCAAATTCGCTCTGTAATCGAATTTTTAGCACTATTTGATTGGTAGAATCAATCCACAAGCGGCCATGGAATTTTCCTTCTTTTTCTCATTCTCAAAATGTCTTTTCATAATTCAAATTTATAAGTGCGAACTATATAAATTCGTCACATCAAATGTAGACACTCCATTAGCTTAAAACCCATTGAATTGAAAAACTGCCTTAACTGCAATGTAACCATTTCCAAGACTTTTAAGTTTTGCCCTACTTGCGGCCAGGAGCTGAAGTTAGATAATAGTGTAGTTAGTTTATTGACCCATTTTTTAAACGACTACTTTACTTTTGATTCAAAAATCATTCGAAGTGTACTTCCCCTAATATCAAAACCGGCTTTCTTAACCATAGAGTACTTGAAAGGTAAAAGAGTTCAATACATTGCTCCTTTTAGGTTGTTTATTTTCTTAAGTTTAATATTCTTCTTATTGTTAAGTTTAACAAATTCTAGCTCCGTGAGCATGGATGCGCAAGTAAATGGGTTTAATGAAGCCTTTTGGAATCGTTTTTTTGATTCTTGGTTGCCCAAGTTGTTTTTCTTTTTATTGCCGCTTTTTGCCTTGGTAATTACTTGGCTTTATCGGAGACAGAAAATGGGCATGATGCCGCACTTTTTGTTCGCCCTGCATTTTAATTCTTCCTTATTTTTTATGGGAATAATTTATGTGGTCATAAGTTATGTTTTTGGAAAGCTTCATTGGCTGCTGGTTAATGAGATTTTTCTGTGTATTTGTGGTTTATATCTAGCATATTACCTCTGGAAAAGCCTGCAGAAAATGTATGGGGAAACAACATTAAAAACGAGTTGGAAGTTTATTGTTCTAGTGCTTATTTATGGAATATTACTCATTGCATCTACCTTTATCCTGCTGCTCTTTAGCTATAATTACTAACTTTGTGCTCCTAAAGTTAAGCTCATGAAAATAGGTATCATAAGAGAGGGTAAAACACCACCAGACAAAAGAGTTCCATTTACGCCACAGCAATGCAAATCAATTGTCGAAACGTATCCTGCTGTTGAATTATACATTCAAAAAAGCCCGATTAGAGCTTTTGAAGATGTGGAATATGAAAACTTAGGGTTGAACATGGTGGATGATCTATCTCAAGTGGATGTAATTTTCGGAGTGAAAGAGGTGAATATTGAAGATTTAATTCCAAATAAGACTCACTTTTTCTTTTCTCATACCATAAAGGAACAGCCTTATAATCGTGACTTGCTGCAAGCAGTGATAGACAATAACGTGCAATTAGTAGATTACGAAGTACTAACTCGATCAAGTGGAAGAAGATTGGTAGGCTTCGGCAGATATGCTGGAATTGTTGGTACCTACAATGCATTTATTGCTTACGGTGTGCGCACGGGAAAGTATTCTTTAAAGCCTGCTAACCAATGTGAAGACAGGAAGGAGATGGAAAGTCAATTGCCTAAAATTAAGTTGCCAAGCAACTACAAAATCGCTTTAACTGGTATGGGTAGAGTTGCAGGTGGCGCAATAGAAGTTTTACTGAAGATGGGAGTGAAACAAGTGGATTCTTCTGCATTTTTGACAGAACAGTTCACGGCGCCTGTTTTTACCCAACTATCTGTAAAAGATTATTTTAAAAAGAAAAATGGCGAAGCGTTTGAACGAAAGGAAGCATATGCCAATTCAAAAGATTTTAATTCAGATTTTTCAAAGTTTGCGCAAGTAGCTAACATGTATATCCCCTGTCATTTTTGGGATGCTGAAGGTCCCAACCTATTTTCGAAAGAAGATTTGGCTTCAGCTGAATTTAACATTGAAGTAATTGCCGATATCAGTTGTGACATTGCAGGTCCCATTCCATCTACAATTCGACCCTCAACTGTTGCCTTGCCAATATATGAGGTGAATAAGAAAACACTTGAGGAAGTAAAAACAGCTAGCGAGAGCAGTGTTACGGTAATGGCAGTAGATAACTTGCCTTGTGAATTACCAAAGGATGCTTCAGAGGATTTTGGAAATGAGCTCATAAAAAACATTTTACCAGCCTTATTGAAAGAGGATCCAACTTCAATTATTGATAGAGCAACCATAACGAAAAATGGCGATTTGAATTCACACTTTGAGTATTTGCGAGATTACTTGGAGGGAAAGTAATTAATACTTGAGGCGCGCAATGGAAGTATTTAAATTATACTATTTCAATTAAGCACCGTTTTACGGGATATGTGACTTAACCAACAGCTAATTGGCCTTTTGTCGGGTTTTCTTGTTTGGCTTGAATGTTTCGTCACAATCGAAGCATTTGAACTTACTTGAAAAAATCGGTATTGGAATTCCAGTGAGGAGAAGAATAATTAGCGATATTTTGCCGTTTAAACCAACTCCAGTAATATTTCCTGAATTGCAGTTAGTGCATGTTAGTGTAGCATCCGAGCAGTCGGCAACCAAATTGTTAGATTCAGATAGTATGGCCCTTGCTTTTTCTAGGTCTGAACCCAGAACTTGAAGCTTTACCCCACCAATTGCGTTGGATAGAAAATTGTGGACTTGCACTGTCATTTCATCTTTTACAAAACATTCTATATCGTTTGACTCTAATTTAGATTTATCAATTACCAATTCGTGTGGCAAGGTATACGTCGCTACTGTTACTACATCCAGCATTTTATAGATTGGTATTAATTCTTTTGATAAATCGGAGAATGCCAATTTACGTTATTTTTTAGTTGAAATTAAAAGAACAAAAAAGTCACAAGTCGAAAATGTTTGCGCTTTTAAGCCTTGCTTAACACTGTTGATAGGATTCGCTAACCTAAATTATTTTTATATTTGTTTAGTCAATTTTAGCACCTGGGCCTCCCAAAACTACTTAAGGATCTAGCCTTTTAAAAGGTTTTGCTTACAATTGTATTTCAAAATAAAGACAGTTCACAGCGTCTATTCTAAAAACCTGATTGCGTTATGTTCACTTCTTGTTCGTAAAAGTACAAGTAACTGGAATGATATCATTCGAGGCGACTACTAATCACCCTTTGGCTGAACTGACACACTTTCTTCTAGCTTGAGTTTAGCTTAGAAACGGACAATCATGATGGAACTAAAGCTTGGCTTTTTGAAGTAAAGATTAAGCAAATGGGTTAGGCGATGTTCTTCTCAGTTTAATACCTTTGGCCCATGGGAAAAGCATTGGGAACTTTTGAAAAGTATTTATGGCTGTGGGTCTTTCTTTGTATGCTGGTTGGTATAGGCTTTTCAGTTTATTTGCCAGATGTCAGTACCTGGTTAAATGATTGGAAAGTTGGACATGTTTCAGTTCCAATTGGAATTTGTTTATTTCTAATGATGTACCCGGCATTGTTAAACTTTCAGATGAGCGAAGTAAAAAAGCTCGCAAAAGCACCGAAGCCAATTGTACTTACTCTGGTATCAAATTGGATAATAGCGCCTGTTGTAACTGCGGGCTTGGCTTATTATTTTTTAGAAGGAGAGGATCAATTAATTATCGCATTGATTTTATTGGGCTCCAGTCCATGCACGGCTATGGTCATTGTTTGGGGAAGTATGGCAAATGGAAACCAAGAACAAAATGTAATAACCACAAGTATAAATACCATAACAATAATGGTATTATATGCCCCGGTTGTTGTCTTGTTAACCGGTATTCAAGGTATATTGATAGATAGTTATGAGCTTATTCTTTCTGTTCTAATATTTATTGGGTTGCCTATGTTAGCTGGATATATTTCGAAAAATTTACTAATTCGAACGAAAGGCAAAAAATGGTTTGAGAATGTGTACAAAGTATTCGTTGGAAAGATTGCCATAGTTGCATTGCTGATAACATTAATCGTGCTATTCGCGTTAAATGGAAAAGTGCTACTTGAAAACCCCCAGCAAATGCTTTTAGTATCGATACCCCTGCTTCTTGGTTTTACTCTTGTTGTGGGGTTTAACATTTTACTAACAAAGCTCTTTAACTTAAAATATAAAGAGGCCGTTATTACCGTTTTAATTGGATCCTCAAGTCATTTTGAAATAGCAATTGCTACCGCAATTGCATTATATGGTTTAGGTTCGCAGGCTGCTTTGGGAACTACCATGGGATTGTTTTGGGAGGTGCCAGTCATGCTAGGACTCGTGTATCTTGCGAAGTATTTTCATAGAAAAGGCTTCTGGAAGGATTGATTGCGTTAACTATAACTGCTTGCAACTGCACTCAGGCTAGCAGGAAAATGGGCATGAACTCAAATAACCTTATTTAAAATGCATGATACTGCAAATTAATTATTTATCTAATGTTAAGTTACTTAGGAGTTCCTAATTAAATCCTAAGCATTCTGATGGGGTACTTTTTCTTTGCTGCTTGTTCGCTTAAATTACCCTCTAAAATTGCCATGTTTTTTCTTAAATCAGTGATGGAATAAAATACGAAGTCATATATGCTGATTAAATCTTGATATTTCGCAGTTGAGTCTAATCTATAAATGATAAATATTTGTTCTTTTAAGAAGATTTCATTTTTTAAATCAACCTTTATATTTTGATTGGTATTTACATTTATTTTTGAATTGTTTATTGATACCTGAAGAGTATTCTGATCGGCAATTAAACTGTCGATATTAATTTGAGGTGGTTTTGGATGTGGAATATAGTTTTCAGAAACATAGGGGTGATAAAATAGATTTTTACTCGTTGGCCTATTAATGCGAATAGTGACTCCTTTATTACCTGAGGTTAAAAATGTGATCCCTCTTAGGTCAATTTTGAATAATTCATCCAATACTGTAGAGATCGTTTTAATCGAAGTATTTTGGTCAAATTTTAGCAATGAAGAATTAAACCTCGGTACTAAATTGAGTTCAGTTTCGAATCGTTTGAATAAATTATAGTGCAAGTTAGAGTCAATTTTGAAGATTGCGGAGTCTCCGTAAATAACGTTGATTGAATCTTTACCTACTTGATTTAATTGAAGTTTACCCCCTTTTTTTACAATATCTAAACGGGAATTATAAAATTTAGAGGTAGGCAACTGAATATTTTCTTTCTGCTCGCAAGCAACAAACATTAGGGTTGCAAGAACAAGAAGAATTAGATTTTTTTTCATGAACGTGTTAAATGTTTGCTAATGCTCAATTACAATTACAATGAGAAATAGATAAAATTAACTCTTTCCCGTAAAAGGATGAAACCGACAATAATCCCTTATTCGAAATACCAAAAGAATCTAACGCTGCAATCACATTGGGTCGTTGGATGAATAAAAAAAGGCAAACTATTACTGCCTCCCTTCCTACTTTAATTCAAATCTACCTCATCTGGCTCAATAATGCTGTTTATTCGTTTCTCCAAATAGTTCGAAATTAGATGCTTTTAACAAAATCTAAAAAGACTTTTTTATGGAGTTTAAGATTCATATCAGGAGAAAGAGCTACTCGGGCAATGTAATCTTTGTCGCCTTCTTTGGTTGTTCCTTGAGTAGATGTTGCTGGTATCGTCCAGTAGCATCCACTTAACTGTCCGTAACTTACACAGTATTTACTCTCGGTGGGAATTTCTGAAATCATTAAATCGATTAACCTATGATTTAACGCTCTTTTGTACGATTCTCGCTCTTCATCCGTATTCCCTTTGGTGGGAAGATCTAATGAAAATACAGATGGTGTAAATCCTTGTTCCGCTAATTCTTCCGAAACAAAATTGATTTTTGCAGCTGGTAAAGTATCGTTGATAAAGTTTACAAATTCGCGTGTATTGGAATAGGCATCTTTAATTCTTTGGTTCATGGAAGGCAGTTGCTTGGCCAATATTTCATATTGAAGATTGGTCGCTTCATTGTCGCAAATACTTAGATGTAATTCTATCTTTTCCATTAAAGCTTTCCCTTTTTCGTTTGCTACGCAATAGCCTGCAGTGCATTGCCCGCCGCTTGGAAATTTCGATCCACTAGCATATGAAATGGCTCGAACGGTTGAGAGTATTTCCCCTTCACCTAAAAATAGAACATTGGGACAAAATGTTTGATCTAAAATAAAAACGGGATCAATGGCTATTTTACCTGTTGCCGTTTTACGGGTTGCACTTAAAACGGCCTTTAATTTTGCTAGATCTGGAACTTCAACTCTCGGGTTTGTTGGAATTTCAGCGATGATATAAGGGACAGCATCTTCATCTGCGATTTTAGCTAACACGGCATCAATGCTTTGAACCATATCGCTGTCACCATCAACTGCTAAATCTACCACTTCAACTGTGTCGATGTAAGCTGCGACTCTTCTTGCTTGGTCATTTGTTCCACCATAACAATTTGTAGGAACAATAAATTTGATAGCCTTTCCTTTATGCTTTTCTAGTGCTTCATGAATGAGCCCCATCATAATAGCATATTGAATAGATAGTCCACAAGACCCGACTAGAGCAGGTGTTGTAGTGCCGGTAATGGCAGCAATTGAATCTATAACAAGTGCTTTGTTGGTTGCGACATTACTTTCCGCGTCTATCGGAAGTTGGGTGTTGGCATCGACAGAAGAATTCTCTAGTAGCAATTTTAAGGCTGTAAGAGAATTGGCTGGCGTCATTGCAATTGTCTCTCTTCTTCGGACATGCTGTATTTCAGATATGTAACTTTCATTTTGTTTGCCATTCACTATTAAAATACTTCCCAAGTGAGAATGAACGTTGATGAAGAAGTCAACCCCAGTAGACATCGTAGTTGAACCTAGATTAGTATTCGCAATTTTATCTTGTTGGGAAATTAAAATGGTACTGCCGGTAAAATCAGGAATGTCCGATGATTTTTCAACCTTTTTTAACTCAAATTTATAGCCGTAAACACTTCGTAGCACTTCAACATTAAAAAATTGAGGCAATTCATCTGTATAAAGGATTTGGGTATTTTTATTTTCAATTAAATTTTTTCTTAGAATTGCTAAAACAGGAATAGTCTTTGATGAAAAACTAATGACATTACTTGGTTCCTGATTATGTAAGTTGGCAATTACCCATTCTAATATACAAGACAATGGATGACCTAATCTGATATAATCGTAAGCAGTAGGTAACCCATGTAGTGCCTTTTCGATTGTAGTCGGAGTTAAATCTTTATTTCTAAACAAAATATCAAACTGATCTAAAAATTGTGTTTTAGCCAATTTTTCATCATAAATATCCAGTCGATGAGTTGTTAGATTTAACCAGCTAGTTGGCATGTTTTCTAACACATTTTTGGTATAGTTTAGCATTTTATTGTCTTCCATAATATTTAGCTTTAGGTAGGCTCGAAATGTACATTAAATAGATTGGTTGTAACAGCGTTACAGGGTATTTTGTTTCATTGAAACCTAGATCAATTCTGTTTTCAACCTTAACATGAACTTGTTTACACTAACTACCTTATTTTATTGTCTTTTGAGCGTCTTTGAACTCGCTATTTGTTGTACTTCTACCAATTTCGGGTTAGCTTTTCAGTTGAGCCAATAGCGGGGTTACTTTGTCAATATTTTAGCCGCAATTAGCTTAGCGTCTTGGCAATATTTGTCATCACCTTGTAATTTCCATTCGCCAGTTTTTTCAATGTAAAAGGTAACTGTTTTCTCTATAACTGCTAAATAACCACCATAGGAGGTTAAGGTATTTTGCACCTCTTCCATGTATTCATTCTTGCTTAATTCACCTTTTAACACCAAACTCCACAGTCTATTGATACGTTTAGATTTCTCTTTATAACTAGGACTTATTGTTTTATAAGCCATTAAAAAAAGCGAAAGAGCTTTTGCTTCTGGGGTTGGTTTTTCTGTATCTTTTGTCATAATCTTTGTTCTGTGTTAAATAAGGAATTAAATGTAATATTACCAATTGAATCTACTTCCATCGGTTTGTTTCACATCTATTTCTCAAAAATTGGCCTGAAACGCAAGTGTTGTGTTCCAATCTAGTTTATTCTTTTGTACCCTAAGAATAATTGGTATTCATTTCATCTTACAAACACCCAGCTCCACTCAAAAATGAGGTGGAGAGAATAGTTGTGATGTTAATAGTAGTTACCGAACTCAATTTATTAATAGAATCAACCGCCTATGAGCGTAAAGCCAAATAGGTTTAACTAATTTATTTTGGGTCTTTATCTTTTGTAATTAATAACGACTCTTACTAAACTTTTAAAGGTAGCGGAAGTTGTGTGTTTGTTGAGGCGGTGCTTAATTGAAATTGACAGAGATGTCAATTTAACTATCCGTAAACCACTAACCATTGATAAAAAATAGAGTAAGCTGCAAAGTATTAATTGTCTTCTTTTTATCGTTCCAATTCAATGTGTCATTGGATGCATTCTGGCCGTTGTTATTACTGTTTTGAAAGTGTTGAAATTTTTGGATTGTTTACAAATTTTGGTGTTGTAGCAAATACTGCTTCCTCCGAAATTATGGGTGTATTAGCATAAGTGGCGGTGCTACATGCGGGTTTAGTACGTCCACTTTAATAGGCTTACCTTAATTGCAGATTTCATTACCCCGCAAATGCCAGATGGCCAAGGTATTGCGTATACTTCAATGGTCAAAGCTATACGTTGAATTGCGAAAATTTAACGTGTGGGATGTGCTTTGAAAACCTGTTTCAAAACGACGAAATAGCAGCGACTGATGGACGATAGACTAACGAATTATTTAATACGTGATTTATTGCAAAATCCATGCAGGGCGGGTCAACTAAAAAAACTGGATGGACTTCTATAAACTCAGGAAATACCTCTTTTAATTTTGCAGCGCTTGTCGAGATTCAACGGTGCATAAATCATAAGGACGCAGGCCTGAACTAAAAGTTGAATTTTATTTAATAAGCTTTTTTTTTACCTAGCTATTTTGGCAAATAAAAGATCTTTATGTAGAAGTATTTTTAGTTTTCTTTAGGGAAAAATATTTTTTTACTTGAGAGTCCTAAAATGGAACCAATAATTAGGAATGCGTTTTAAGAAATGTATGGCCATCTATCCGAATAATTCATGTATACTAAAAAATAAAACCAGCCAATTTTATCAAAATAAGGAATATACCTATAGTTTTCTGCTTTTATTTTGAACTTTATGAAGTAAATCTCACAAAAAAGCTGTCTTTAAAAAAATATTTGAGAGCCTAATGGTTGAAGCGATAACACCAAATACTATGATGCAATCGATATACTAACAAAATTTAAACATATGGTTATAAGACATATAGCTGTTTTAGTTGTAAAGTCAGGTAATAAATAGTCAGCTACAAGTTAGGATCATTTCAATTAAAACATTTAAAAAATGCCAATATAACCTGCACAACGCTTGCGACACCTAAATTTCCACACTTATTTGAACTTATTATACTTAACTATGTATGTTGTATAAATAAGTTTAAATACCATCATGATACTATCGATTTTCAAACACTCAGTCGTACTCGGATTTCTTTTGTTTTCCCATCATCTTGTCTCTAGTCAAACGGTTCAGTTAGGAACGCTTTCAACTTTTGAGGCTTATACCGGAACGGGTGCAGTTTCAAATGCAGGAACTTTTACTGGCGATGTTGGTTCGGACGTTGGGGCAATAACAGGAACGTATAATGGCACCATATACAATGCTGACTCTATGACCGACCAGGCTAGAATAGATTTGCTTCGATTGTATATTCACCTTAGCGATATTTTTGTGACACATCCAAGCACTCATGCTCCAGCTTTTGGAGGTGGTGAGACCATTACACCAGGTGTTTATTACATCGGTAGTGCTGGATCTGTTGACGGAACTGTTACACTTGATGGAGGAGGAGATCCCGATGCTGTATTCATAATTAAACTTGTAGGTGCTCTCACCGTAGGTGGAGGGTCAACCATTATTTTAAGCAATGGTACTAGAGCTTGTAATGTTTTTTGGATTGCTGAGGGAGCTATTTCTGTAAAGGCGGGAAGTGTTGTAAAAGGAACTTTAATTGCACACCCAGGAGCTATTACTCTCGGCGCAAATAGCACTATAGAAGGAAGAATGCTTACAACAGAAGGAGCGATTTCTATTGCAGATGAGTGTGTTTCAATAGAGCCTGCAGGTCCAATTACCATTCCGTTAGACTGCATAAGTGGTTGCAATCCTGCTGCCGCAGTTGATGTTTTTGGAAGCGTTGAAAATTTTGGACTTTTTACAAGTTTTGGTGCCGTTGCAAATGCTGCTTCATCCGGATTTATTGGTGATGTTGGCACCCATGGAGGAGCTATAAGTGGTTTTGCTACATCAACTATGGTTGGGTCTTTTTATAATGCAGATAGAGTAACAGAACAGGCCAAAGCAGATTTAGATATAGCCTACACTCGGATTATGGCAATACCAAATACAGTAGTGACCCACGCGCCTGCTTTTGGCTCAGGAGAAACGCTAAATGCCGGAGTTTATTATATTGGGTCAGCAGGGTCTTTAGCAGGGACTGTTATATTGGATGCGCAAGGAAATCCCGATGCAGTATTTGTTTTTAAATTTGCAGGAGCATTTTCAATAGCCGCACAATCATTGGTCATCTTTGCCAATGGAACCCAGCGTTGTAATGTTATTTGGCTCGGTGGAGCGGGAGTTACAACAGGTGCCGTTAGTGTCGGAGGAACTAGCTACATGAAAGGAACACTTTTTTCTCATGGAGGAGCCTGCAGCGTAGCAGCAGGTGCAAATATAGAAGGAAGAATGTTTTCTACAGGCGGAGCAATTGGATTTAGCACTGGTGTTCTTTATAACGACCCTCTTTGCTTTAGTGCTGTTTCCACAAGTACCTTGCCTATTGAGCTGTTGCGTTTTTCTGCTACAGCCAAAGATACTCGTGTTCAACTGGACTGGGTCACTACTTCCGAAATCAATAATGACTATTTTAATGTTGAGCGCTCTGCTGATGGAATTCATTTTAATTCAATTTTAGAAATGAATGGTGCCGGAAATAGCACAAAAACGCTGAGCTATTCAATAGTTGACAATACTCCATTAGAAGGGTGGTCTTATTATCGTTTAAAGCAAACGGATTACGATGGAAAAACCAGCTATTCTGAGACTGTGGCAGAAGAATTTAACACTCGGAATGATTTTAAGTTAGAGATTTATCCAAATCCATTTTCGGAAGAAACAGTTTTTCATGCTACCAAAGATTTAAAGGACATCACTATTGTAGTATCCAACTCACATGGTCGGATTGTGAAAGAAATAAAAAATATTTCTGGACGAACTTGCACCTTGAATTGTGAAAATTTACCTAGCGGAATTTACTTTGTTAACTTAGTTGAGAACGGGATAATAGTAGCAAATGATAAATTATTAATTACCAACTAGCCAATACGTCGAGAAAAAAATAGCTGCGAATTGAGTGGGGCGTAGTTGTGCTAAAATAGAAGGCTTAGTTTACCAAAGGCGTACTCAACAAATACTATACACAGTTTTCTGAGCTTGTATAAATACCTCCAGATGGAGCTTCAATTAGCTCGATAACTGAAATAGATAAATACAGGTTGCTGTTGAATTGCTCCTGTTAGGGATTTTGTGCCGTTGGCTGAGTTTGTTTCAATAAACCTGCATTTTTACAAAATGCGACAGCCTTCTACCAAGGAAGGACTTTTTGGAATTCAGGTAAAATAGTATTTTTTATTTACCTGTATAATATTAATGCTAATGTTGGGACTAAGTAGAATGGGTTTTAAATTTTATTTCAATTTTAGCACCCTTTTCGTTTGAGAAATGAACTGTTCCATTTAATTTTTCGACAAGAGACTTAATGATAGAGATGCCATAGGAATTTAAATCATCTATAGAATCGAGAATCGCTTCATTATATCCTTGGCCACTATCCTTATAAATTAAATGTATAAAGTCATCCTTTTTTCTGATAGATAGGTTCAAGGTTTTATTTTTGGTGACACAATTAAACGCATGCTTTATGCTATTACTAGCACATTCACTCATAATCATACCAATGGGGATGAGAAAATTTATATCCTTAGTTATTAAATCAGCCTCAAGATTTAGATCTACATCGTGCCCAATTAAAAGAGGATTAATTACTTTACTTAAATAATCTGAAATATTTAATTCATCAAGCTCTCCTGTTTTGTAAATAGCTTCGTATGAACTTGCTATAGCAGTGATTGTGTTTTCAATTTCGTGCAGTCCTACTTTATTCTCTTTTTGATTCATTCTAGCTATGCTTAGAATCAACTGAAGATTGTTTTTCACTCTGTGGTGGACTTCGCTCAATAGCACATCTCTTTCGGCTAGGGCTTTTTTTAGTTTTAATTCAAGTTGTTTCTCTTCGGTTACATCAACATGACAGCCTATTACTCTAGAGGGCTTGCCGTCCTCCGTCCAAGCTACAATTTTTCCATTGCATCTTACCCATATAGTTTTACCATTTTTATGGTGGTACCTTACCACTGAATTAAAGGGTATAGTTCCCTTTGAATCTGCATGTTTTTGAAAGGATTCAAACATAGCCGGTAAGTCTTCAGAAAATGCAATTTGCTGCCAAGCTTCTGGACTATTTTCCATTTCGGAATCCTTGTAACCAAACATTTCTTTAAATCTAGGGCTCAAATACTCTTCATTCGTTAGCATATTCCAGTCCCAGTATCCTGCAAGAGAGCTCTCAAGGGCACTTTTAATTAAAAAATTTAAATCTTTATAGTCTGTATTTTCTTCCAATTTATTGTAAATCAACACGAAAACTTATGCTCGGTGTATTAGATGCTGGGTAAAGTTAATGCAAACATTTAATTATACGCTATAAATCGTCTTTTTCTTAAAAGACTTATTTTTTCTACCTTCCTGTATATCAGGGCGACCCGCGCTAAACCGGCAATTAAGCGATAAAGACCCTTTGGCAGGATGGACATACGAAAGTGAAATTTTGTTGACTTGTTTGAAATTAATTAGTTGTGAGTAAGCCCGATTTCGAACCGAACTGACGCAAACGTACATCTTTATCGCCTATTGTTTTAAAAAATACAGTTCCTTTATTATCGAGCATCTATTAAATTAAATGTCTAACTAATTTTAATACTATTATCCCAGATTACTTCTGCTGTTTAGCAGTTGAAAGTTGATATCTTAGGTTATTTAAAATGAGTTGGAATATATCGTGACTTTTAAATTTAAACAACCCAAACGATACTATTTTGCAATCTTGAGATGAAAGAAAATTAAAAGTCTATCCTATTTTAACGACCTACCCAACTGGTGCAGCTGAGCCACAAAGGTCTTAATTTCGATATTCATTGAAACCATCCATATTCGCGCAAAGGCGCAAAATTTATGAAGGTAGAGAGACGTTCTTTCCTTATATTGATTCATTTACTTTGTTAATGATTAGCAGTGGGTCAAAATTATCGGTATTTATTCATGCAGGATTTGGCATGTAATTTTAAGCAGGGGTGTATTCTTTATCCTTCTCTAACTGGGTCAACAATTCTTGAACTGAGTTTATATAATAGATATTAATTCCGGTTAAGATGTCTTTTCCATATTTGTGAAATATTTCATATTTACCTGCCTCTACAGCTTTTCTAAACCAATCAAGCTCGGGTAAAACTTTATATTGATTTACTAAGCCTTTCATTTTCATTTTAGGCTTCCAAATGGTATAATACCACTCCATAGAGGGTTGGCTAAAAGTTCTTAAATTGCTTTTATCGAACACAAAAGAATGAACCTTTGACGTTTCAGTAAATTCAGAAACGGACAAGAATAATTTTTTAAAATCAACAATTGGTATGTATTCAGAATCTGAGGTGCAAATTGCAATTGCTAATTCTTCATTATACGTTACGGTGCTATATATATCGCTATATATCACTCTAAATTCATATTTACTTTGAGGTAGTTGTGCCATTTAAAACTCTATTAGTTTGAAAGAGATATCGTCGGTCTGATCGGTAGTACCTTTCCAGGTAAGATGTTCTTGATAAATAATTTCTATTAGTTCGCTTACATTTTTGTGGAGGTTATTCAATAATAGTTTTCTAAGTCTAGAAGTAGTAAATTTTTTGTCACGTTCCCCGCCAAATTGGTCCACTAAGCCATCTGAGTAAAGCAGTAGTTTTTCTCCTTTTTGAACGGGTAACTCAAACCTATCAAATTCCGAACTTGAGTATTCTCCCACACAGGCTTTTGTTGTTGCAAGAGGAATGATTTCACCCTCTAAATTCAATAAAAATGCTTTACCTTTTGCAGAACTGTAAGATAGCGTGTTGTGTTTGGAAGAGTAAAAGAAAGCTGTTCCTTCAAAGTGAGCAACCGAATTTTCGTGGCTATTAAATGTTTTATGAAGTCTATAACTTAACAACTTCAATAACACCGCTGGATCTTCTATTTCTATTGTTGAAGTAATTTCATTTATGATTAATGAACCTGAAATGCTGAGCATTGCAGCCGGAATACCATGTCCTGTTGCATCCAGCAAACCAAAGACAACTCCTCCGTTTGTGTTTTTAATAAAAAGGGTATCGCCACCAATGCTAATTTGCTGCTTAATCTTGTAATCGGCACCATTGAAAAAAATTTTTAAAATATTTACGTCAGGGAGTATCGAGTCTTGAATCAGTTTTGTGAAATCTATACTCTCGGTAAAATGCTGCTGACAATCCATCAAAAATTGATTCTGTTCTGTTAACAATTCCTGTATTTGATTGGCGAGTTTATTTGCCCGATCAAACATGTCTTCTTTTGCCAACAGCTGTTCCTTGTAATAATTGATTTCCATATTCAGGTAATAGTAGCGCTTAGTCTATTCTCTCTTTTTGTGCAACAGTAGTGGTGTAAATTGCAGGCTTATCTTTTTCTAATATAAAAAGCTGTGTATTTATATTTCACTTTTTTTATTTGGTTTCCGCCTTCAGTTTGTTAAACTCAGCTTTTATCTTTTTGTTCAATTACTTAGTATCTTAAGTTAAAAGAACCCTCCTTGTATTCATTGTTCGTCTGTAATAATTAGCTATTGGTGACTTATTATTCATCATCTGTCGTTTAAATATTAAAACTCGTACGTAATATGCCCCTCAACTGCCATTTTCGATGTGGCTTAAATCGACCTATTTTCTCGAAAAGGAGGGGGATACCTGCACGAAATATCAAGTTGTACCGCCATGTGTTTTATCCCCGTTATTTGTTGAATTCTATTCTAAGCGTCTCATTCAACATGGAGTGTCCTTTTGGTAAATAATTTGTTTTAAAGTATTTCTCCTTTTGCTACCTTCAAAGCATACTGAGCTTTATTGAAGTCGCTCACGGCTTTTAAATAATCCAACTGGGCATGTAAAAAAAATTGTTGTGTCTGAAATACTTCGAAAGGTTTGCCTGTTCCAATTTGCTGTCTTTCGATGCTTTGATTCAATGCCTTTGAAGTAAAACCCAATGCTTCTTTAGCGGTTTTAATTTGTTCTTTTCCTAATTGTAAATCAGATTTTGCATGGGCAACTTCTTCACTAATTTGCGCCTTAGATTGTTCGGTTCTGATCTCATGTAGTCGAATTTTACTATCGTATATTTTCTTGTCGCCTCTATAAGTCAATGCCCCTAACGGAATTTTCCATAACACAGAAATATTCAAAGCGCTTGTCGGGTAAACCTGCTGTGCCTGCGGATACTCTGCTGGCAACATGGGGGAAATATTTCCATTGATTCTCCCATAATACGAACTGTAAGATCTAATATTTAATTCAGGGATTAATAAGCCTGTGGTATAGTTTTTACGTTCTGTTTGCAACACTTTCAAGTGAATTTCATTGGCTTTTGTTTCAGGACGGTTACGATAGGTTGAATCTTCTGCCATTTTTAATGGGGCTGTAAAATCCAAGGGAAGGAAAGATGCATCTGTACTTAAGATCTTACTATCTTGTTTAATATCGAGTAATTTCTTTAAGGTTGCCGAAGCTTTATTGTATTCTTTTTTCGCTTGGAACATTTCTAGTTGTAAATGATTTTTATTACTCTTTGCCAAGAGTAAATCCGATTCATAAAGCAAGCCGGCTTCTACCTGAATTTGTATTTGATGAGAAATGCTATCGGACTGAATGACTAAATTTTTGTACGCATTGAAATTGAGTTGAGCGCTCATCAAGTCGTAATAGGCATGAATCATTTTTAGCAATTGCTGATTGCTTTCTGCTTGTGTAAGGTAATGACTTGCCTCCCTATTTAATTGGGCAGACTTTACTTGGTAAATACCTGTTGCAAAATCCCAACTGGCATTTAGTCCTACTCCGCCCCAAAGGTTCTGTCGGGTCACATCCAAGAAAAAACGACCGTCTGCATTCATGGCAGCACCCCAAAGTTGATGGGTTTTCGCTCCCACATATATCTCGGGCAGCCACCACTCTTTGGCTTTGGTTAATTCAGCCAAGGATAGCTCTTGCCGTTCTTTATATTCCTTGATGGTTAAGTTAGTTGCACCGCCTATTTCCAATATTATTTCTAAATTAATTGGAATGCTGTCTTGTGCCAACACTCTGGTTGTATTTGCGACTAGCAAAAACAAGATGCACGATAGTGTCCTCATTTCTTTGAATTTATTTTTTAATGCATTCATTACTATTTCTTTACTATTGGTTCTACGATTTGCCCCGATTTTACCAAGCCTTTTCCTTGCACAATTACCTGTGTTTCAGAATTGATTTGATGATTCAAAACTTCAAAGTAATCTTGATTTGATATGCCTATGGTTATTGGTATTCTTTTGACTTTATCATCTTTCACGATAAGCACATAATCTTCGTTTTTATGACTTAGCTTAGTCATAATAGGTAACGATAAGATATTTTCCCTGCTGTTAATTTGCAATAAAGCCTTGGCATACATTCCCGAAATAATTTTGCCGTCAAGGTTGTTCAAGTCAATCTCAACTTGCATTGTTTTCGACAAGGGGTCGAGAGCATTGGAAGTACGGCTCACTTTTGCTTCAGAGAACTTACTGGACAGTTCAGGGAAGCTAACTTTTACTTTCATTCCTTTTTGAATGCCTGCGGCATCTGATCCGGGAACAGGAACGGTCAATCGAATTGGATTTATTTCCTGTAGTTCAAACAATGCTTGCGGATTACTTTCATTTAAACCGCTTTGAATCAGTGCTCCTTTATCTACAAACCGCTTCGTTATAACGCCTGAAAACGGAGCTTTAATACTTAAAAACTCCACTCGATTATTAATTGCATCTAAATTTGTTTTTGCAGAAAGGTATTCTGCTTCCACATTTTCTACCTGCTGAATATTAGTTAGGGCAGGACTTTTTTTATACACAGTATTTAAACGCTCAAAATTGGCTTTCTTAGCTGTTGTTTCGGCCAGCCATTTTAGCTGTTGTTGCTGTAATTCAGGATTTTTTAAAAAAGCAATTGTTTCACCTAAAGCTACTTGATCGCCAATATCTTTGTTCATTTTGATAAGCATTCCAGCTTCCATGGCGAAAAGGGTCACGATTTGATTGGGTCGTGCAGTTCCAGCAATTAGCACCTCGGTTTTAAAAGAACGTTGCTCGGGCCTAACAACTTCTACTTTCTGAATTTTATTAGCTCCATTGTTATTCAGATTAGTAGAGCCCTCTGTCTCATCTCCCAACTGGTTACAGGAAACAAATACCGCGAGTAGCACGGCAAAAACTGCTACTGATTTTATGTTTAATAAAGTCTTCATTATTTTTCTGTTTTTGCGATAAGTGAATAAAAAATAGGAACGATGTAAAGGGTAATGATGGCTGCCATGAATGTTCCGCCGATAACAGCAATGGCCAGAGGAACATTCGCTTCCGAGCCTGGGCTGGTTGCTAAAGCAGTAGGCAATAATCCAAAAATGGTAGTTGATGCGGTCATCAATACCGGACGAAATCTGTCGGACGAACCTTCAATTATGGCAGCTTGCTTTTGTTTGCCTTCCATCAGTAACACATTAATTCTGTCCACCAATATATTTCCATAAGAAACAGAAATACCCACCATCATTATAATTCCCATGATCGATTGAATGCTTAAATACGTTCCGGTACACCACATTAAAAAACCAACGCCAATCATTCCAAAAGGAAAAGCTAAAATGATAATAAGTGGTTTTCTAAACGAACGAAATAATGGGGTAATAATTAGGAATGATAAAATCACTGCCAAAGCCAATCCTATTCCAAGTCCACCAAATGATTTCTTAATGATGGCAACTTCTCCCTCAAACTTTACTTCATAACCAGGAGGAACTTCCATTCCGTCAATAATTTTTTGAATTTCATCCGAAACACTGCCAATATCCATGCCTTCAACATTAGCATAGACATTAAATGCTCGGGTTAAATTGTGGTGATTGATTTCCACCGGATTAGTGCCATCTGTCATCTCTGAGAAATTTCGAAATGGAATGGTCTTGTCACTCAAGGAACTACTAACTCCTACATTCTCCAATACAAACCGGCTATCAATTTCACTTTCGGGATAAGTAACTCCTACATAATAATGGTTGCCGTTGCGTTCATCAATCCAAAATGCTTTTTGAAAAGTAACGGAGGAGTTCAGTGCGGAAACGATATTTTTAATGGCATCTACAGGTTCAACCCCTAACTCTGCAGCTTTTACCCTATCAATCTCTATGTTTTTTGCAGGCTGATCTAGTCGCTGTAAAACGCGAACATCGCGCGTGTTGGAAAGCGTTGCAATGGTGTCCCGTATTTTTTCAGAAATTTCCCGAAGTACTTTAAGATCGTTTCCTTTTACTTGAACATCAATAGGGGCGGGCTTTCCTTCATTTAATGCTGCTGTTATCATTCCACCGGTATTAAAGCTCAATTCAATACCTGGGAATTTTTCATGTAAGCTTTTCCGAAGTCGAGAGGCATATTCAAAGGTGCTCGTTTCGTGCGACTCCTTTAACTGCACTCCAATAAAGGCATCTTGAGTTCCCGAATTCGGTGTGTATGCTGCAGGTAAATCATAAAAGACCCCAATATTTGCTACCAGCTGTTGTAAATCATCTCCTGTTTCTTTTCGGATGACCTGCTCCATTTCTGCAATGGTGTTATTGGCATCTTCCAAGCGGGTACCTGACTCCATGCGGACGGTGATTTCCATTTGTCCAACATCTGACTGTGGGAACAACTCATAGCCTGTATTTTTCAATAAAAACAAAGAGCATACCAATAGTAAAATAGCAATTCCTAAAATCGGCCAACGATATTCTAAGGTTTTCGAAAGACTGGTTTGATATTTAGTGCCTAAGCTGTCAATGAATCGCTGAAAAAATCCAAGAGCATTTTTCTTTGGTTTATGATCTGAGTTGGGCAACTTATTTTTAAAGAAAAATGCTGCCATGATGGGAATTAAGGTTAACGCAAAGATGTATGATCCTATCATCGAAGCCGTTACTGTTATTGCTAAAGGCGAGAATAAAAATTTAGTAATTCCTGTTAAAAATAGAACTGGAAAAAACACCACAATTATTACCAATGTAGAAGCCAATACTGGATTTGCTACCTCTAAAGCAGCATCCTTTGCAGCAGAAAATGAATTCTTGCCCATTTTAAGGTGGCGGTCGATATTTTCCAATACAACAATGGAATTATCCACAAGAAGTCCTAACACCAGCGCTAATCCTCCAAGGGTAATGCTGTTAATAGCTTGTCCTGTGAGGTGCAGCACGATGAACGCAAATAGCACCGACAGCGGCAGACTGATTGCTACAATAAGGGAGGATCTGAAATTTCCAAGAAAGAGAATCAAGATAATGATAACTAAAATTAAACCTCCTAATCCTGCATTTTGTAAACCTGAAATAGAATTTCGAACATAAGAAGATTGGTCGAAAATCACGTTGAGTTTCACATCGTCCGGCAGCCTCTCTTTTAGGCCTGGTAACGCTTTTTTAACCGCTTCTACCGAGGCGATGGTATTTGCTCCTGGCCGTTTGAAAATGGGTAAATAAACTTGTTCCTTTCCATCTACACGGGCAATATTTGTTTGAATGGCACTGGCATCTTTTGTTTGTCCAATGTCTTTGATGTAAATAGGGCTGCCATTTTTATACGTAATGACAATGTCGTCAAAGTCTTTCACGTCAATAATCAATCCTTTGGCATCTACACCGTAATTCACATTACCAATGTTGGCAATACCTGAAGGAATCATTGTCGTATTTTTTTGAATTGCCTCCATTACTTGCGTTTGGGAGATTCCAACGGCTTCCATTTTGTGAGGGTCCACATACACGTAAATCATTCTCAAGGAACCTCCATAAGCAGCAGGAGCTACAATACCTTTCACACCACTTAGCATTTGGCGCAGATTTAAATAGGCGACATCGTACAATTCTTTTCCATTTTTTACATCACTACTCACTGTAAGTAGCATCAAAGGCTTGGAGGCAGTAGGGTCAAATGGCTGAATCATAGGAGGCATGGTGCCGGGTGGCTGATAATACATATCACTCACTGCGTAAGAGGTTGAATTTGCCATTGCTTCTGCGGGGTCAATTTCTTCACCATAAAAATTGGTTACGACACTCACGCCCATTATACTTTTTGAAAGTTGCTTTTCGATTCCGGGTGATTGTCCAGTCCACCGTTCCATTCGGCTGGTGATATCTTTCTCTACCACTTCGGCAGGCATACCTGGATAAAGGGTAATAATCTGCATAGCGGATTTCTTGAATTGAGGAAGAATGTCCACCGGCATCCTTGGGATAAGAACTCCCGCCAGTAATGCCACAATTATGGCAAATACAAACACTAAATAAGGGTTCTTAAAAGATAATTTAATCATAGTTAGTTTTTTGGATTCATAATTTATTTGTGACAAATTCACAGCGTATAGATCTCTAATTTTTGCTGTTAAATACCAATTGAGCAGGCATAAAAACAGCAGCCTTTTTTGTTAGAAAGGGAATGCGATTTCCCGCATGCAGAAGGGAGGGAACTAGTGCGGAAAGCGCACTAAACAAAAGGGGGAGCGCGAAAGGGACTGTCCGAGAGCAGCGTTGCCATGCGGCATTTTGGATCCGAAGGAATTAAAAATACTTGCTCGGGTATTTCATAGTTGGCCAAGTGGGACACTGCAACAGATATAGTAACCAACTGGGCAGTGCGAGCAACTCTTTCTACCTTATTTTGACTGTAGTCATCTGTTGCATCTGAAATATGCTCGCAAACCATAGACGGTAAAAGGCGCTCTGTAGGTTGTTGCATTATTTCACAAGTGCTTGGGTTATTTTTCCCATAACTAGTGTGTCCGAAAGGTTGAGCAGTGCACACCAATTGATATGGAAATAGTGCTATTCCCATTATGAAAAGCAGTAGGATGGATTGTATTTGTCTCACTCTTTTCAATAGTACGATTTTAAAGTGGGATGCAAAAATTGACAAACCTCCTCACATTACGCTATAGCAAATTGCTTCCATAAGTTCAAGGGAGCTTGTTTATGCTAACCGGCAGTTATTTTTTAAACACATAAAATTTAGATGGTTAATTCGAATATGTTTGTTAATTTCTATTCTTCCTAGGCTTGTATTCTAGTCGAATCTTTAATTTTGGGGATGAAGGAGAGTGGCGGAAGTGGGTCGATTAATCGTAATTCTTAGCTTTTTTTACTGTTAAAACGGTATAATATCCCTATTACTTTTTTAGAAATTCCCAAATTAGCTGTTTTGAAGTAATTCAAACCTGCTTTGTTTTACATACGGAGCTTTGTAGGTCCTATTTTCTTTGGTTCAGGAATTGTAGATGCATGGAAAGCTTGATTTGTTAAATCTTCTTATAGTAAATTAAAAACCAAAATCTGCAAGGTCAATTATCATTTTTTCCGAATGATTTTTTTTAAATGAAAGGAAATATCACTTTTTTGTCTGAATATTGTTTGGTCTTATTTGCTCCACGTCTATTTTGATACAACTTTTTATTTTCAGCAACTTCCTTGTATATTTCGCTCTCAATTTTTATCATTTTAGGTGCTATAATTATTCTGAATAGACATAAAGTAAGAGCTGGTGTTAGTATTAGCCTACTATTTTGATATAAAGTTTCCAAATGGTCGTTAAGGGTAATTGTGTGACACAATTGTGGTTAAATACACTTGTTATTGGTTTAATTAGGTCTCAAAAAATGGATGATAAACCTTTCAAAACTTTTTGTATTTTTAGGCTATGAACAAGTGTTTAGAGTGTAATAATGAGTTATTTGGGAGGGTTGATAAAAAATTCTGCTCCGATCAATGTCGAAACTCCTTCAACAACAAGCAAAAGCGTACCGACAACAATTACATTCGAAACGTAAACAACTTACTCCGAAAAAACCATAGAGTCTTGGTTAGCCTGTTGAAAGGAGAGAAGGGGGCAGCAAAAAAAGAGAAGATGCTCTCCTTGGGTTTCAACTTTAACTACCACACCAATACCTACGAAACAAAAGACGGGAGGGTATACTACTATTGTTACGATGTGGGTTACATTAACTCAAACGAAGATTGGTATACCATTGTTAAAAAGAAAGAGTGGGACTAGGCTTCTGCTGCTTCAAAAACTACATCAGAGTAATCTTTAATCACATTGTAAACGCTATCTCGCTCAACCGGTCTGCGGTTCACATGCTTGATTAAGTTCACTAACTCTTCGGTCGTCATGTTTGGCGACTGCTCCTCGGCGCCAGCCATCGAATAAATTTTAGTGGTATCGTCAATGGTTCCGTCAATGTCATTTACACCATAATTCAAGGTCAACTGTGCTGTTTGTCGCCCTATCATTGGCCAATATGCTTTCATGTGAGGGAAATTGTCAATAAATATTCTAGCCACTGCATAGGTTCTTAAATCTTCTAAAACAGAAACCTCTCCAATGTGAGACATTTGGTTATTTCCGTTTCTAAACTTTAGAGGAATAAATGTATTGAACCCTCCGGTTTTGTCTTGTAGCGTTCTTAATCGATTCATGTGGTCTACTCGGTCTGCATAGCTTTCAACATGACCGTATAACATGGTTGCATTTGATGGCATACCAACCTTGTGCGCTGTTTCATGAATTTCCAACCACTCAGCTGAGCTACATTTATCTTTACATATTTCTTCGCGAACTGCTTCTGCAAAAATTTCAGCACCTCCTCCAGGTAAAGAGTCTTGTCCGTGGTCTTTTAAAATCTGCAATCCTTCCTGGTAGGAAACTTTAGCTTTTCTGCACATGTATTCCAATTCCACAGCTGTGAAAGCCTTCACGTGTAAGCTGGGTCTAATTTTCTTAATGTTTTTGATAAGGTCAGCAAAGTATTGCAAGCCCATCTTAGGATGCACACCACCTACAATGTGAACTTCAGTAACATCTTGGTCATCGTAAGAGCGAATCTTGTCGTAAATCTGTTCTTCGCTCATTTCCCAAGCATCATAATCCCCTTTCTTTCTCAGTAATTTCGAGTAGGCGCAAAACTTGCAATCGAACACACAAATGTTGGTGGGTTCAATGTGAAAGTTTTTGTTAAAATAGGTAGTGGAACCGTGCTTCTTTTCGCGAATATAATTGGCCAAACTGCCCAAGTAGTTCAAATCTGCCTTTTCGAAAAGCAATACACCCTCTTCTACTGTAATTCTTTCTTCGTTGTAAACTTTCCGTGCAATTTGCTTAAACTCTTCAGTTATATTGCTTTGTAATATGTTTTCTAAGGTCATAATTCGCTCAAATGTTGCATCAAAATTAACCGCTTTTAGTGTTTAATGAGCTTTTTTGTTGAACTGAATTCACCATTTGTTATTCTCACAAAATAAACACCATCTGCTGCGGAATTCATGTTAATTAATAAACCGTTTTGTAGCAGTTTTGTTTGTCTCGTTATTATTTTTCCTTTGAGGTTATATACTTCAATTTCAATTTCATTTACGATGCTGTTTTCTGGAAACTCAATTCGAAACGTTCCCCTACTCGGGTTAGGGTAGAGCGAAATTTCAGCTTGGATAGCTTGCTCTTGGATAGAAGTAATCTCAAAAAGCTCTCCAAATTGCAATGAGTCTCGTTGTGTATAAAGTGCAGTTCGCATGCGAGATTTCTGTCCAAAAGTAAAATTTCCCATGCAAGCATCATCTACATATTGCAGAAAATTACTGAGTTGATCTGTTGATCCACAACTTTTTCGTGTGCCGCAAGTGTATACTTGCGCATCCTGATTTGGAGTGTCATTGATGTGGTCGTCAGTATTGCAACTTGGGTTTTGATCGTTTCCCCAAATGTGCAGTAAGTCAAAGAAATGACCTATTTCATGAGTCGCTGTTCTTCCCAGATTCCAAGGAGATTGAACTGTTCCGGTCGTTCCGAAATAATTTGTACCAATGACAACACCATCTTCTTGTGCTGTTACTCCCGGAGCATTGGGAGGATATGCAAATCCCAATAATAACTCTCCAACATCACATACCCAAATATTTAAGTAACGATCTCTGTTCCAGGAGGGAACAAGATTAAAGTATTCGTTGGTGTTGCAAATGTCATCTCTGGTCGTTTGGGTTCTAGTAATTCCCGTTGATGCATTTCCATTAGGGTCTTTTGTTGCCAATACAAATTCAAATTTTACATCTGCTTTGCTCCATCCTGAGGCATTTGTGGTATCTGCATTTAGTTTTCGATAGTCTTTATTTAACACTGCCATTTGTGAATTGATCTGTGCTGATGAAATATTTTCAGGTGCTACGCGATAAATAACATGAACCACCACCGGAATTCGAATAACGGTATCCATTTTATTCTGAGTCACTTTTTTGTACGTCAACTGTTTCTTCAAGTTGTAATTCTCAAAGTTAGGGTGCTGGGAAATTTGTAGTTGAATTGCATCGAATCCGCACTTTCTTTGAGCTTGTGCCACAATCACTAAACAAGTTGAAAGTAGAATACTGAGAAAAGTAATTTTTTTCATATTTCAAATATCATCAAAATGAGCCAACTATTAGCGGTATATGAACGTCTTGAAGGTGTAAGACTTTTGTGGTAGATATCTTACACCAATTCACAAGGAGAGGGGCTGTTCATTAGCTCCTCTTTTTAATTGCAAAAAGCACAGTACCTACTTTCTTTATTATGTTCTAGTTCTGTATTGTCAATCAGCATTTTGTGAGCTACTAACTTTAACAACCCTTCAAAGTCTTCTTGCCAATCTTTTTTGTCTAACTTCAAATAACCACTTGAAATATTTTTCAATGAAAGAATACCTGATTCTACTTCTTTCCCGGTGTTTTTAAAATATATGTATTTGTATAGCATTAGTTGAACCGACTTAGGACTTTCATTTTCTGTTAATTTATCTAAGGTTTTGTTTTTTATGTCACTGGCCTTTGTGCCACCTGTCTTGTAGTCAATAATTCTAATTTCTCCATCTATTTCATCAACTCGGTCAATTTTTCCAAACAAATTGAAGTTTATTTCGAGGGCATCATTTATTTTTAGAACCACATTGCAGCTGTGATCTTCTTCTAGTTCTTTAATCACAATCTTGTGGCCTTTCTCAACTGCAGAAAGATCGAATTGAATTTGGTGCTGAATAAACTTCTTGGCGACTTCATAGGTCAGTCTGTGATTGCCAGTTGCCGCAACAGTTTTTAGTTGGGTTTTAAACTCTGCTGTCAAAGTTGAATCAATTTTGCTCCAAAGTCTCGTTAAATCTGTTTTAACGAGTTCTTTATTTACGAGAGGTAAATACAAGTACTTTAAACTTTCGTGTACAAGATTTCCTAAGGTATTATCTTCAATTTTCTCTTGAAAAACATCGTCTTCTTTTAAGCCAATTACATAACGATAGTAAAAACTAAGGGGGCAAGCTAAATACAAATTTAAGGCAGAGGCAGATAATTTATGCTCTAGCTTGTATTTCATCTTTTCACGAATGCTATCTGTCAAAGCGATGGCAATGGGCTGGATAGGATGTGCTTGAGGTTTAGGTGAGACATTAATTTCTCGAATCGTTGAATAAGGGTTCTTTCGACCAAACTCATGCAGTAATTGCTCAATGAAACGACTGCGTTCTCCACCTTCCAATTGATCTACTTTGCTGTTGTACAAAATTGAAATATTACTGGCTCGCTGCAACAACCGATAAAAGTGATACGCAAAAATGGCATCTTTTTCTTGGTAGGAAGGCAATCCAAACTTGTTTTTAATATCGAAAGGAATGAAAGAATTTTGGGATTTTCCTGATGGAAGTGTTCCTTCGTTCACACTGCTAATGATTACATTTTCGAAGTCTAATGTTCTGCTTTCCAAAACACCCATAATTTGCAAACCGCCAAGAGGTTCACCAACAAACGAGATGTTCTGTTGGCTCACAATTTGTTTGAAAATTTCAATCAAGTTTTCAATTGCCGTTAGCTCTTTTTCCTGCTGGCACAAACGTTCCAATCGGTTAAAGCTTTTCTCCAACTCAGCTAAACATTCTAAATTAAGAGCATCTAAGCTGTCTTTTCCGGCAAGCCGAAGAGCATGAATTAATTTCAGGATGCTTTGTGCTAAGGGCAATGCTTCGTTGTTGCCCTCTCCAAAAGCAGTAAAACCCAGTGCGCTATTCAGTTTCTCAAAAGCGCCAAGTGGGACAAAAATGCTTTTCTCTTGACTCATCCATTTTGTTAACCCTTCCATTTCGGTTTTAACTGATCGATTGAAATGTTGTTGCACATTATGGTGTAAGAAAGCTGTAACGTCTTTGTGGTAAAATGTATTTTTTTGATTGGATGTATTGAAGCGCAAATACAAATCCATGTAGCTCTCTAACCAACTGTATATAGTCGCACTTGTAATGGGATATCCCATTGTTACATTGGTAGCGGCCATGCCAACAGGCAAACCTTCTAAGCAAGGTACCAATAAGCTCTCGTCAGCTAACACCACTGCTGTTTCTTGCTCTTTGCTGGCATCTATTAAATTGCCAATTAACTTTGCTTGGCCAACATTTCCCATGACGCCATAAATGGTAATGTTTTTTATGTCTTCCGACAGGTGGTTACTCACCCAATTAAAAACTCCTTTTGCTCTCTTTTTGTGCTCTCTAAGGAAATTGCCTGCTTCTTGGAACGTATCGTTCAAATAGTATTCGTCTGCATCCCAAACTACCTCGGCGGCCTGCTCTTGCACGTAATAGTCTATAATTACTTTCTCTGCTTCAGTTAGTGCATTAAAACCGGCAAAAAATAGCTTCTTAAATTTATTATTTGGTTCTTCTTTGCGCTCCAATTGTTCTGCTACACTTCTAAAGCCCAAGCCTTGGTAGGCAAATCCTTCTTTTGATAACTGTTGCCTAAAAATCCTATAATATTCTCCGAGTTTGTTCCAAAATTTTAAATATTTATGTTGAAATTCTGTGAGTTCATTTGTCTCTACATTCCAAGTTTCAAGAGCCTTTGCTTCAGTTAAAAAACCATAAAGATCTTCTGCATTTACTAAGTAACGGTCTATTTCATTAAAATCTTGCAACAAGGTGCTTCCCCAGCCCAAAAAGTCTTCAAATGGCTCTGCTTCGAGGCCTTCTAATTCTTTGTGAACGCCATACAGTTTAAACATTAAGTCAATTGGATCAAGAATGGTGTAGGTGCCCAAGTGCTGAATAAAATCTTCTAAACTGAAAAATTGAGGAAGCCAACTTGCTTTTTTTAATTCTTTCTTGAAGTCTTCCTTTAAAAAAACGATAGCTCTTCTGTTGGGTAAAACGATGGTGAGGTCGCCTAAATTATTGCCATGTTTTTCAATAGAATAGCAGGCTATTTGGTTTAGAAATGATTGCATGTCGTAAAAGTAGTCGATTCTGTTGAATAAGAGTTGAAATGCTTGGTACAATTCTTGACCTCATGCAGCATCTCATTTTTTAATGAATGTTTAACTTTGCTGTATGAAAATTCGTTGTTATTCTATTTTATTGCTCTTGTTCGCGGTTGTTGCCCAACCTTTGGTGGCTCAAGAACAAGCTCAATTGAATCAAAAAAATGCCAAAGGCGAAAAAGTTGGCGAATGGAAAGGATATTATGACGATGGCTCAGTTCGGTATGTCGGGCAATTTAAAAAAGACACACCTTTTGGAATTTTTTATCACTACTATGGTGATGGGAAATTGCAAACCAAAATGATTTATCGAACATCAAAAGTTGTTTTCACTACCATGTTCTATTCAACTGGGGAAAAGTTGGCAGAAGGGCAGTATGTCAATAAGTTAAAAGATTCAACTTGGGTCACTTTTGGAGAAGGGAATAAGGTTGTTGAAAAAGGGGACTATGAAAATGGCAACAAAAAAGGGGTGTGGAGAACTTTTTACTTAAGTGGAGATGTTTCTGCAGAGATGAATTATGCCCATGATATGAAAGAAGGTGCTTACCGTATTTTTTACATCGACGGGAAGGTGAAAGACTCATCGAATTTTAATGGAGGGAAATTAGACGGTTTGTCGGTAATGTATGATACTGAAGGTAAAAAGATTTTAGAAGGAAGTTATAGCCTTGGCAAAAGAGATAAAGATTGGGTCTACTATGGTGAAAACCAAACAATCGAAAAGGTGTTGAACTATGAAAACGGGGAATTGAAGAACCCTGATGATCTGAAAACCATATTGGAAAACGTAGATAAATACAGTGGTAACAGAAAAGAGGTGTTGGAATTTGAAGATTTAAGAGGAACGATAAATTATGAGTAAGGGAAAAGTTTTAGTCGCAATGAGCGGTGGAATAGATAGTTCAGTTTGTGCTATGTTATTGCATGAGGAAGGGTACGAAGTGATTGGTGTTACCATGAAAACTTGGGATTACTCTTCTTCAGGTGGGAACAATAAAAAAACAACAGGCTGCTGTAGTTTAGATGACATCAACGATGCTCGAATTTTGGCAGTAAACTATGGTTTTCACCACATGATTATTGACATTAGAGAAGAGTTTGGAGATTACATTATCGACAATTTTGTAAGTGAATACACTGCTGGGAGAACTCCAAATCCATGTGTTTTATGCAACACACACATCAAATGGGATGCATTGCTCCGAAGAGCAGATCAGTTGGGCTGCGAATTTATAGCTACAGGGCATTATGCCAATGTACGTGAAGAAAACGGTCGACATGTAATTTCTAAAGGACGTGACGAGAACAAAGATCAGTCGTATGTGCTCTGGGGACTTTCTCAAAAAGCCTTGGCTAGAACTATTTTCCCATTGGGCAAGTACACCAAACCAGAAATTAGAAAAATGGCCTTGGACAGAGGGCATGAAGATTTAGCGAAGAAAAGCGAAAGCTATGAGATTTGCTTTGTGCCTGATAATGATTACAGAGGGTTTTTAAAACGCAAGGTGCCTGGCTTAGAAGAGCAAGTAAAAGGAGGCGATTTAATAGACATGAAAGGCAACGTTCTTGGTCAGCATGAAGGATATCCTTTTTACACCATTGGACAGCGAAAAGGTTTAGGAATAGCAACCGGGGAACCCTTGTATGTTATTCGAATTAATCCTGAAGATAACACGGTGGTGTTGGGTCAAAAAATAGATTTGAACCGTAAAACAATGACGGTGCGCAGACCTAACTTTATTAAGTACGACAGACTGCCGGAAGAAGAAGAAATACTCACAAAAGTACGCTACAAGGATGCCGGAATGATGAGCCGTGTAGTTACAAACGAAGTGGGGGAGATTGAAGTTGACTTTTACGAAGATGTGAAAGGAATTGCACCAGGTCAGTCTGCCGTTTTTTATGAAGGGAATGATTTGTTAGGCGGAGGATTTATAACAAGATAAAATGAAAAACGGTATTCTTTTTTTTAGTTTAATTCTTTTTTTATCAGCGTGTAACGAGGATGAGAAGGACATTGTTATCCTTCCTTTGGTAGGTAAGCAATACGTCAGCTTAAAAGTAGGACAAGAGGTTATTTATCAAATCGACAGTACACTGTATAATGAATTTAGTGGAGGAGTCGATACCGTGAGTCTGCAGCAGCGAGAACTCATTATTCGAACTGAACTAGACGCTGAAAATCGCGAAACATTTATTGTAGAAATTTATACCCGAGCAGATGACACTTTGGCCTGGCAGTTAAACCGAGTTACTAAACGAACGGTAACAGAGTACCGGTATGAAGTATTGGACAACAACGTAATTACAGTTCCGTTGGTATTTCCTATTGTAGTAGATAAAGCTTGGAACACTAATGTGTTGAATGCTTCAACGGCGAAAGAATACAAATATAAAACTGTGAACGAGGCTTTTTCAAATGGCAGTCTTCAGTATGCTTCAACGGTAAGTGTGTTGCAATTTGATGAAGAAAACCTAATCGAAAAAATCTTTGAAAAAGAAACCTTCGCTGTTGATGTTGGTTTAATATTTAGAGAACATAAAGAGATTGAAACAGAATTAAATGGAAATATCCGGTCTGGTTTTGAAAGTGAAATGAGATTGATTTCCTTTAACTAGATCGTTCCATTCCATCACTACTTATTTTTTTGAGATTGTTGGGTTAGCTTTTATCTAAATTCCAAAACTAGTTCAGTAAGAGACCTAAGTCTGACTTATCACTGCATTGAAATAGACGGATTTATTTTGGTAGACTATTTCTTGTTATTTCCAAATCAAAAACCGGCGAACAAAGCCATTCTTCATTTCTTTATGCATCGATCTCTTCTATCATTTTTATAGCTTCAACCCTTGGAGGATAAATTTTTGAAACAATAAAACCAACAATCATGGCCATAGCAAACGATGGGGCGAGTACATCTAATGCGACAAAATATTGCCCAATATCAGGCATTTCTTTAAATACAAAATTGAAAAGTATTACCGACACAAATCCTGTGATCATAGATGCTATCGCTCCCTTCTCTGAATAGCCCTTCCAAAAGAGTGAGAGAATAATTACCGGACAAAAAGTTGCTGCAATTCCTGACCAGCCAAAAATTATCACCCAGAATATCTGCCTATCAGGAGATACGTAATCCATGATCATGGCAATTAGTAAGGCAGTAAATGCCATGATGATAGTAGCAATTCTAGAAATTTTTGTGAGGTCTTCGTCTTTTAAATGCGGGCGGAATATTTTCTGATAAAAATCACGAGTAATGGCACTGGAAGCTAAGATTAGAAGCGAATCAATGGTTGACATGATTGCAGACAAAACAATGGCAATAAAAACAGCAACCAGCAAGGTGGGTAAGAAACTTTCGGTAATCATGCTCAATACATCTTCTCCATTGTTCCCTAAAATAGCTTCTGGATCATCTCCGTTTTTTGTAAAATAGATGCGCGCTAAAATTCCGATGGATACGGCAGCAGCATCGGTTAGCAGGGTGAAAAAAGCTGCAACCCACTTCCCTTTGTCAATTTCTTTTTCGTTTTTAATAGACATGAATCGAACATATACTTGGGGCGACCCGAGAAAGCCAAGTCCAATCATGGAGAACCCCAAGATTGTAAAAAGATTCATCCACGGATCAGTACTTCTGCCCATGACTTGTGTCAAGGTCGGATCTATGGCGTTAAGTCCTTCCACAACGCCGGAGCCATGATCCATGGAGAACCAAACAACTATGGGCAGCAGGACTAGACCTAAAAACATGAGTAAGCCTTGAAATAAATCTGACCAAACCGCGGCAACAAAACCGCCAATAAAGATGTAAGAGAGAACAATAAAAAATCCGATTAAAGCACCCACTCTGTAGTCAATTCCAAGCATCGATTCAAAAGCAACACCTGTCACGTCAATTTGTGAAGCCACATATATAACGATGAAAACTACAAGTATCGATGCGGCAATAATTCGAAGGGTATTGGTTGTGGATTTAAAGTGACTTTGAAGGTAATCAGGAATGGTGATTGCGCCGTAACTGTCAGATCTCTTTTTGAAACGTTTTGCCATGAATTGCCAAGAAATAATGACTCCGAGCAGTTCGCCAACAACTACCCAATAACCTGAGAAACCAGCTATTGCCCCCATGCCGGTTAGTCCAATCAACAGCCAACCCGATTCACCTGTCGCTCTTGCCGAAAAGGCAACTGCCCAAAACCCCATATTCTTGCCGCCAACATAATAATCACTCATGCCTTTAATTCTTCGCGAAGCAAGAATTCCAATGAGAAATAAGACGCCAACATATAAGGCTAGAACACCAATCTTTAGTATGAAATTTTGATCTATCATGGGGACTATTTTTTTGATTAGAGTAAGCTGCTATACCTAATAAAATAAAGGTGTAACTAATTTTTAAGTTAGCACAAAATGATAAAAAAAAATGAGACAGATCATATTATCAGTTCATAACTACTTGAAACGGTTTTTAAAAAACATATAAATTAGTACGTTTGTAAGGTTGATTGATTTGGTAAATACTGCTGAATTAATTAGTTGGATTTGGGGATTTACCTCGGGTCTGTGCATATAATGAACAGGAAAACAAAAATCCATTTTGAACTCTACCGAACAAACTAGTATAATAATTCAATCTACAGATGAATTAGTCGCCGCTCTTTCCGAGGGAGAGAGGACGGAGTATGCGGACATAATTGAATCAACAAACCTACCAAGCAGCGCTTTTGAGCATTTTGTCTCATGGTCAAGCGAATGCTATACAAGAAATTGTATTGTGGAAAACGAAAAATTTGAATTGATCCTACTGTGCTGGGAGAAAGGTCAAATGACACCGATTCATGACCATGGTGGTGAGGAGTGCTGGGTGAAAATTATCCAAGGTGAGTTTACAGAAACGATTTACAAAATGGATAAAACCGGGGAACTCAATACGGTTAAATCAAGCATCTCAGAAACTGGGGACATCTCTTATATGATTGACTTTATGGGGTGTCACCGACTGGAAAATAGGCATAACAAAAGAAGTATGTCTCTCCATTTATACGCAAAGCCAATTCGAAGTTGTCAATTATTTGACGAGAATTCACGAACATTTGTGCGAAAGAATATGTCTTATGACACCTGTTTTGGAGCGGATAAAAAATAAAATAAAAATACATGTCTGACATAAGTGATGATTTAGTGCTGTTTAATGAGCTAGTTGAAGTCTTACTAAAAGAAGAAGAGCAGCATCCGGTTGCTGATAGAATAGATTCTGATAAATTATACGATTCTATTGACCTTTCTTTGAACACATCTGCCATGGTAGATGCAAATTTTAAAGCTGTATTAAAAGAGGTTATAGTATCCACGCCAAAAACGGCAACAAACTTGTTTTTTAACCAACTTTTTGGCGGCAGACAAAGTAAGGCTATTTTAGGTGATTTGTTGGCTGTTATGTTAAATAACAGCATGTACACCTACAAAGTTGCTGGCCCTCAAGTTGGAATTGAGCAGGAAATTATCAGACAATCGTGTCATCTAATCGGTTACGGTTCTAAAAGTAACGGAACTTTTCCAACAGGAGGCTCCATGAGTAATTACATGGCCTTGTTAATGGCGCGTGACGCAAAAGATGCCAATTTTAGATCTAGTGGAATGTCTCAACCAATGATCATTTATACTTCTAAGGAATCCCATTATTCGAATGCTAAAAATGCTAGTTTTGTTGGAATTGGAAGAAATAACATTAGATTCATTCAGGCAGATTCAGTAGGACGAATGATTCCTTCAGCGTTGGAAGTCCAAATTGAAAAAGACATCAATGACGGATTTGTTCCTACCTATGTAAACGCAACTGCCGGTACAACTGTGCTAGGTGCGTTTGATCCAATTGATAAAATTGCTGACATCACTGAAAAATATGGAATTTGGTTGCATGTCGATGGAGCATATTGTGGAAGTGTAATTTTTAGTGAGAAGTACAAGTACCTTGTAAACGGAGTAGACCGATCTGATTCATTCAGCTACAATGCGCACAAAATGCTAGGTACACCTTTGACTTGTTCTATTATTTTGGTGAACGATAAAAAGCATTTGCACGATTCATTTAGCAATGATGCTGATTATTTGTATCAAACCGATGGTGACGATTTCAACCTTGGTAAAACGTCATTCCAATGTGGGAGAAGGAATGATGCTTTGAAATTTTGGACACTTTGGAAATCTGTTGGAACGAATGGCCTAGAGAAAATTGTAGATCAACAATTTAATTTGGCAGATGTCGCACTAGACTACATAAGAAGTAATTCAGATTATACGTTGTATAGTTATGATGATTCAATCTCTATCTGTTTCAATTACAAAAATATTGACCCTACAACTCTCTGCACAGCTTTGTATGAAAATCAAATTACAGTAGTAGGTTTCGGAGCTTTTAAGGAAGATACTTTTGTTCGCTTAGTAACTATTAATGCGAATAACGAGAAAGTTGACATTCTAAATTTCTTCAGGGTATTAGAAGAGTTTGTTGAGAAGAATCCACAGGTTAAAGTGGCAGAGGAAGTGGTTCAGGAGCGTTTGTAAAATCGGAAGAGCACAGTGTGTGTGCATCAATTATTTAAATCTGCATGTTGTGACTAATAATCCTATATTTTTCTTACAGCTGTGCTCGATTTTTTACAGGTTGAATACTGTTACTTCTCTAGTATCCTATGGCCCCTCCGTCTGGGCTAGATGAATCGGATGCTCCGATATATACACGGGACTCGACGGGGCATAGAATCCCCATTAGTCGCCCTAAACGCTCTCTTTCTTGCAATGTATGGCCCATTTGTTTTAATGCATCTTGTGTATCTGGAGACAGCAGATCTTTCTCAAACACCAATTGATCTGGCAGCCATTGATGATGAATTTTAATGGCTTCAATTGCTTTTTCTATCGGCATGTCATATTCGATGACGTTTAAAATGGTTTGAAAAACGGTAGTGATAATTGTTCTGCCCCCCGGACTGCCAATAATCAGGTATGGTTTGCCATTTTTTGTTACAATTGTTGGACTCATGCTAGAGAGCATTCGCTTTTTTGGCTGAATTAGATTAGGGTTCGTCCCAATTAACCAGCCACTATTAGTGTATCCTGGTTGTGGGTTAAAGTCTCCCATTTCATTATTAAAAATAAACCCAAGTTCAGGTGAACCCATCCCTGACCCATAGGATTGTTCTAACGTATAGGTTAATGATACAGCATTTCCATGGGTGTCAATTATTGAAAAATGTGTGGTGTTTTTACCATCATAAATTTGCCCAAATTTTGAAGAGTCACTCACAGAAGCGCTCTTAAAGTCAATGTTCTCATATCTCAATTTGGCAAAGTCTTTCGAGGTTAACCTGTTCAGCGGCATCTCTAGGTTAAAATCAGGGTCTCCTAAATGTTCAGCCCTGTCGGCAAAAGCCCTGCGCATAGTCTCGGCAAGCAGGTGCACATATTCGGTAGAATTGAATTTTACAGCCTTAAGATTAGCCTCTTCCATGATATTTAGCATCTCGATAATGGCAACACCTCCGGAACTTGGCGGCGGCATTCCATAAATCTCGTACCCCTTGTAAGTTCCTTTGATGGCTTTGCGCTCTACTGCTTCATATGTATTTAAATCTTCTAGCGTAATGATTCCTCCATTTGCTTTCATAAATGCAGTAATTTCTCTTGCTACAGCTCCCTTGTAGAAGCCATCTTTACCATGGTCTCTGATCTTTTTCAAGGTATTGGCTAATTTTTCCTGAATCCATAACTCGCCGCATTGGGTTAACTTGCCATTGGGTTTTTTGTAATAGTTTTTTAGAAATTTCGGGCTAGAGGCTAATTGAATACTTTTAGCGTGCTCTGCTAATGTCCATGAGAGTATAACGCCGTTTTCAGCTGCATCTATCGAGGGTTGAACCAATGCTTTCCATGGAAGAGAACCATATTTTTGGTGCGCCAAATATAGACCCGCAACGGTACCCGGAACGCCAACTGATTTCAACCCTTGGTGATTGCTCCCCTTAATTAATGTTCCTGAGCTATCTAAGAACATTTCCGGACTAGAAAGTATCGGTGCTTTTTCTCTAAAATCGATGGTTGTAGCCTTGCCAGATGAGTCCATAAAAACGAGAAATCCACCTCCACCTATATTTCCAGCTTGCGGGTGTGTGACGGCAAGTGCAAAAGCAGTAGCTACGGCTGCATCAATTGCATTCCCTCCTTTTTTTAATATATCAACTCCAATTTTTGATGCAACAGTATTATCCGATACAACCATGCCATTTTGACCGTAGGTTTGACTGAAACTAGTACTTTGAAGAATAATTGTCGCTATAAAAAAGGCGACTGCTGGGAGGATTTTTGTTTTTTTCATTCTACTATTTCTATGGTACAAGATCGAATGAGTTTTAATTCATTTAATCTTTTGCTATGTTATTTAATTCTTCAACATGTTTTTTTAAGACCTCATTCGTAAACTTAGGACTTTCATGGATAGCACGAGTAATCAGTTGCATAAACAGACCTCTGAATAATTCTGAAAATTTCTCTCTTTGAAGTATCTTCGTTTTTCCATCTTCGCTTTGACACAGCTTAAAGAAATAACTTCTGTTAAACATTTCACCCAAACCAAAAACAAGTTATTCCAAAACTTCATTTTCATTGCATGCGTTAATAATTTGGCTGAATGTAGTTTCTGATCTCTGATTGATGATTGTGTTCGCAATTTTTACCCCAAACGTCATCTTTTCTTCGAGGATAGATTAAATGAGAATGAATTTCATTGGCAATCAAATTTAACAAATCCGCTATTAAAATCTGCTCAAGGGGTAAAACCAAAAAATACATTGTGAAGGATCATCTAATTTTTCAAGTAAGATGCCTCTCGCTACATGCATGTGGCAGTAGATGTGGATACTTGATGTACATGGTTCTGCCCTTTATTAACAAATATATCGATTCCATGATGGAGAAGGTAGAAAATGACAAAGCCTCTTAGTATTGCAAATCAAGTTAAATGAAAGAGAAATCAAATAAGGTATTCAGCAGTATCCATTGCTGTTTGAAACTAGAAGGATTTAATTCAACTTAAAACACAAGTTTAATTACATTTGAATAAAATATTTTTTTATGAAATTACTAGAAGGGAAAGTAGCCTTGGTAACTGGCGCAACGAGAGGAATAGGAAAGGGAATTGCCATGAAATTGGCCGAGAATGGAGCAGATGTTGCCTTCACTTTTGTGTCTTCACCTGAAAAAGCAAAAGAGGTAGAAAAAGAAATTGCTGCTTTTGGAGTGAAAGTTATGGCGTTTCAATCGAATGCAGCAGATTATACTGCGGCTGAAAAGTTGATTGCTGATGTGACCGAAAACTTCGGAAGAATTGACATCGTCGTGAACAACGCAGGAATTACCAGAGATGGCTTGTTGATGCGAATGTCTGAAGAGAATTGGGACGATGTAATGAATACCAATTTGAAATCTGTTTTTAACATTACAAAAAATGTGCAGCGTACCATGTTAAATCAACGTTCAGGTTCTATTATTAACTTAAGTTCCGTCGTAGGTGTTAGAGGGAATGCAGGGCAATCGAACTATGCTGCTTCAAAAGCAGGAATTATTGGTTTTACAAAATCCATAGCTCAAGAATTAGGCAGTAGAAACATTCGCTGCAATGCCATTGCTCCAGGTTTTATTGCTACAGAGATGACAGCAGAATTGGGTGAAGAAACAATTAAAGAATGGTTAAAATCTGTTCCGCTAAAGCGACCGGGAACGGCAGAAGATGTTGCAAATGCAGTATTGTTCTTAGCGTCAGATTTATCAACTTATGTTTCAGGTCAAACCTTGAATGTTTGTGGTGCCATGTTAACTTAATTTTCTCTTAGTCTGTGAATATTGTTAGCCCTTATCCAATTTGGTATTTTATCTTTTGTGTGATTTTAGGCGCTGTATTAGCGTTTCTCCTTTACCGAAAAGATAAAAAATTATCGGAGTTTTCTAAACTTGCAAAAGGAGTGCTATTTGGACTTCGGTTTTTGTGTATTTCTTTGTTGGCAGCCATGTTGCTATCACCACTGTTGAAATATTTTAACAAAACGGTAGAGAAGCCGATTATCATTATAGCACAAGACAATTCAGCTTCCATGAAAATGGCGGCAGATTCAGCTTTTGTGAAAACTGACTTACAGCTGCAGTTAGCGGAAGTAAAAAGTAAGCTAGAAGAAAATTATAGAGTGGAGAGCTACATTTTCGATGAAAATATAAGCACTAGCGATGAATCGCCTGACTTTAGTGGAAAAGTCACTGATTTTGATGTTCTTTTTGAAAGTATTGAGCAGCGCTTTGTAAATCGAAATGTGGGAGGATTGTTGTTAATTTCTGATGGAATTTACAACCAAGGAAATTCTCCAATATATAGCACTCAATCCTTAGATTTTCCTGTTTTTACCTTAGGAGTTGGCGATACCAATAAATATGTAGATGTGCAGCTTCGAAACCTTAGAAACAACAAACTCGCTTTTTTTGGTAATGAGTTTCCTGTTCAGTTAGATATTAAAACGCAAAAATTTAAATCGAAAACGGTAAAGCTTTCTGTTTTTAGAAAGGGTAAATTAATTAGCTCGAAGCAGGTAAGTGGCCTAAAGACAAATGGTGTTTCAATTCAACAATTGAAACTAAAGGCAGATGTTGCAGGCAAGCAGCGATACACCGTTATTGTTGAATCTGTTGAGGGAGAAAGAAATACCTTAAACAATAGAATCAATTTTTACATTGATGTATTAGACGGCAGGCAAAAGTTACTGTTGCTAGGTATGGCACCACATCCCGATTTAGGAGCTTTAAAAGCCGCCATTAAGTCAAATGAGAATTACGAATTAACTTCTTCAATATACTCGGAGTATACAAAATCGTTCGATCAATTTGACTTGCTTATGTTGCATCAGTCGGCAAACAGTAAACTAGTTTCTATTGATCAAAAAATGAAGCAAATACTAGGGAGCTCGAAGCCCCTTTTGCTATTCGGTGGGGGATGGAAAAATGTGGAATTACTAAAAGATATTTCCGGCAAAAGTGGCGGAAGAAATACCGTAAATGAAGTGCAGGCAAACGTGAATGAATCGTTTAGTTTGTTCACAGTTGACAAAGATATTCGAAAGTTGAGCAACTTTCCGCCGTTAACAGCAGAAGCCAACCAAGTTGTAAAATCAAATGGTAACCAAACGTTATTGACTCAGAAAATTGGGGATGTACAAACGGCATATCCACTGCTTAGTTTCTATGAATTGCAAGAGGTTAAAATGGGTCGGTTTACCGGTGAGGGTATTTGGAAATGGCGAATGGCAGGATTTCAAGAGTATGGAAATCATGATCTGTTTAATCGATTTGTTGGAAAAGTAATTCAATACATGGCGGTAAAATCTGATCGTAGCTTTTTTAGGGTTAGCACAACAAATGAGTTATACGAGAATGAGTCCATTAACTTTTCAGCTCAACTGTTTAACCCCTCTTATGAATTGGTGAACGATGCTGATGTGAACTTGGAATTGAAAAACCAAGACGGGGAGCGTTTTACTTTTACAATGAATCGTTCTGGAGAAACCTTTCAACTTAACATTCCACGTTTAGAACCTTCAACATACAGTTACACAGCAACAACAAGTTTCCAAGGGAAAATGCACAGTGAAAAGGGAGTTTTTACGGTAAAAGAATTGCGCTTGGAGGCAATGAATACAGAAGCCGACCATCAGCTATTATTTCAATTGGCAAAACGTACCAACGGTGAAATGCTTTCGCTTGCTGAACTTTCTGATTTTTCAGCATTGATTGAAAACAGAGAAGACGTTACAGCTGTTTCCTACATGAACGAGGAAGTGCAAGACATTATCAGCTTAAAGTGGATTTTCTTTTTAATCTTGGGCCTACTAAGTGTGGAGTGGTTTATACGAAAGCGGGGAGGAGCGTACTAATCAACCCTGTCAAAATTACTGTGTGTGCGTCAGGTTTTAGCAGTGCTCAAAAAGGGAGCCATGAGAGACACAGTAAAAGCAACTCTATACCTGAAGCTTAACTTGTCTCTGCTTAGCCTAGAGGCTTATTAACTGCTCTAATTACTCAAAACCCATTTGAATTCGGGAAAATAGACTCTAATTGGTTCATTGCTTCGGTAGATAATGGACATTTAAAGGCAGGAGGTGTTCCCTTTCTGCTACTCAAAAGAAAGTTGAAAGTTTCTGGATGCTGGTGTGATAGAGATCGGTTAGGCCTGTTTTATATCTCAGCTAATGTTTCTTTATCGACCCAACCTTGATTGCCATTTGGCAATGATACTTTTAGCCAAGCATCAGTTTGGTCCTCAATTTTAACCTTGGTTCCTTCGTGCAAAACAAACAACTGAGAACTCCCAGGCGAAGGAGCGCTCAAAATATCAACTGTTGAATTCATTATAATTGCATGGCTTGAGCTGTTGGCATAGTTTTTTTGACTTGCTGCCAAGCCCCAGCAAATAAGCCCAAGTAAAACACCAGATGAAAAAATGGAGAAACCGAACTTTCGAAACGACAGGCTTTCTACCACCTTATATATTCCGAAGCCAAGTAGGGCAATTACTAATACAGCAATCATGATTTTAGCCCAGTTATCGGCTGAAAACAAGTTGTAGGTTGCTTTCCACCATCGATAGATGAAGAGCTCAGGGATTAATTCAATTTTATCTACCGTTCTATCATTGGCAATCTTTAAATTGTATGCTGCGTCGTGAGAGTTGGGATTAATTTTTAAGGCTTTTTCATAATGTAAAATTGCCAAGGCCACTTCATTCGATTTAAATAAACTATTGGCATAGTTAAAATGTAAACCTTCAGAGGAGTATTCTTGATCAATTAAGGTCTCATAACCTATTGACGCTGATTGAAAATCACCCTCTTCATAGGCATTATTTGCCTTTTGCATTGTTGAGGTAGGCTCTTCCTGCGCGCTTATTGAAAAACTCAACAACAATAAACCTAAAAGATAAAAAGTTAATTTTTTCATAATGCTTAGCTTTCTAAATTCTGAATTAATGCCACAGACTTTTCGTAAAGTATAGATGGATTAATACTAGAGTCGGGGGCAAATCGAGCCATTTCAGTTTCTTCTAATATAGTTTGCACGCGTAATTTTGTTTCGTCAGAATTACCCTGTACATCTAATAACGCTATGATTTTTTCTTGAGAGATATCAGTTACTTCTAAATTGAACTTATCAGCGAAATAGCCAAAAATAGCGATTGAAATTTCCTCATAGAATTTTAAATTTTCTTCGGCATCTAGGTGCTTTTTAGCACGAGCTAGTCGTTTTTTTGCAATCTTACTCGCTTTGGATTTTCGGAGGCCAGAAACATCTGCCATGAGTGCTGTATTCCGTTTTACTATAAACACCATCAATACTCCAACTAAAATAATGGAAAGCAGAATAAGATAAAAACGGGTTGAACCATAGAAGAAATTATCCGATTCATGAACGTCTAAATCGCTGAGGTGAATGAATCGTATGTCGGTACCTATTAATTCAACGGCCTCTTTTCTTCGGCCACTGTATATAACATTCTCCTCTTCATCTCCCTTCTCTACAAAAAAGTGAATGGGATCAGCTGAAATAGTTTTGTATTGCTTTGTATTTAAATCAAAGTAGGAGAACTCAAAAAGTTTTAATTTAAATTCACCAGAATGCCTTGGGATAATTAAATAGTCAAATGTTTTCTTGCCGGCAGAGCCATTGTAATCTGTTTTAATATTATCCTTTATTTCAGGATCGTATACTTCAAAATCAGGAGGGAAATCAATCTTTGGAGCGTTTATTAATGGCAAGTTTCCTTTCCCATTAATTTCAATTTTTAGATTTACTGATTCGTTTGCTGCCAAACTATCTTTGTTAGCAGTCATTTTCATATTGAACGTGCCAACTGCTCCTACAAAATTTTCAGGTTTACCTTTTGTCGGAAATGCGTTAACTTTTAATTTTATTGGTGCGCTTCCTGTAATAACCTCTTTCATATCATAGGCACCCCAAATTTGCTCCGCTCTATTTCTTGCTTTTCTTTGTACTTGCACTTTGGCAACAACCGAAAGTGCGTCAATAACGAGTTCCCCACTGCGCTGAGGATAAAGTAAAGTCTGTTGTAATTCAACTACCTCATAGGTTTGGCCGTTGAATTGCTCTCTACTTTTTTGAATATTTCTTCTATACAAGGTGATTAAATCTTGTGTCCAGAAACCGGTGAACCTTGTCGGCGATTCTAACTCTACACCATTTAAATTTAACCTTGAATAAAGTTTATAGGTTACCGTAACTTTTTCACCAATATAGACCTCTTTTTTGTCGACTGTTGAACGCACAAAAACATATTCTTTAAGCTGGTCAGCTTCCGTCTTTCGCTGTTGAGTTTTATTTCGTTGTGCCTCTGCTCCATTGGGGTTGTTATCAAGTACGTTGATGGTAAGAGGGCTTGTTTTTTTTGTTTTATCACCTATTTTAATACTTGCGGAACCAATGGTAAATGATCCTTTTTGTTGCGCAACCAATATGTAGCTAATTGAGTTACTCTGAGTTACCTGGCCATTGATAACTTGCATGCTCTGAGCTTGGTTCGGACCACTAGTAACCTGAAAGTTCTCAAAGGAAGGGGGGGAGAAGTTTCCACCCTGTGCGTTAATGGTAAATGTTACTTGAAATTGTTGTCCAACTTCTACCGTTGAGCTACTTACTTTTACAGTGAACTCATCGGATGCGGCAGAACATACCATGCTCACGAGCAGTAAAATGTATGTTAAAAATGCTTTTTTCATTCGTTTTTTTAAACTCTGTTTTCAGTTCCCAGTTGTCAATCCTTCATCCTTTCTCTATCAACTGTCAATTGTTATTTTTCAACTGTCCATCTTTCCTCCATTTACTTTGCCGAATAAACTACTTCATATCTCTAGGCTTCATTCGTAACTCGCAATAAAAAATTCGTAATTACTATTACCAATCTTTCTCAATGTCAATTTTTACTCCTTTAATTTTTTTCTTCTTTAGTTTTTCCTGTAGCTCTTTTTCTTTCTGATTCAAAGCTTCTAATATTTTTTCTGCATCTTCTCGTGAAACTTGCTTTTGCTGCTTCTCTTTCTCTTGTTCTTTCTTCTTCTCTTTTTCACTTTTCTTTTCTTCGTCCTTCTTTTCTTCGTCCTCCTGCTCCTCGTCCTTCTTCTCCTCGTCTTTGTTCTCTCCGTCCTTGTTTTCTTGTTCTTCTTTGTTCTCGTCTTTCTTTTTATCTTCTTTCTTTTCCTGCTGCTTTTGTAACATTTTCTGAGCGTAGGCTAAATTATATCGACTTTCCTCGTTCTGAGGGTTACTTCTTAACGAACTTTTATAGGCGTTTACGCTTTCTTCGAGTTTTTCTTCTTTTAGTAGGGCATTTCCCAAATTGTGGTAGGCGTTTGATTTTACAACTTTGTCCTCTGTTTTATTAGCTGCCTGATTGAAGTAGCGCGCTGCATCTTCATATTTTTCTTGTCGATAAAGAGCATTGCCAATGTTATAGGAAGATTCCACTGGCTCAATATCTTTGGCTATGCTTTCTTGGTACTTCTTGGTAGCTTCCTCGAAGGAGTTATTTTTAAAAAGCTCATTGCCTTCTCTAATTTCTTGAAAAGCAGATTGAGCTTGAGAAGCAATACTCAAACAAAGTACTAGATGGATTATAATTAACTTTTTCATGCTTTAAAAAGAGTTATATTTTTTGACCATTTACCTTTTTTCTCCGGAATGAGCATTGAAATTAAGAAAAGCACAAGTGCTGCACCAATGAAAAATTGAAAGCGATCTTCGTAATCTGTGTATACCTGGCTTTCAAATTCAGATTTCTCTAAACCACTTAAATCATCTAAAATAACTCCGAATCCTGCATTGGCATTTGTTGCTCGAACATAAATGCCGCCGCCACTAGAAGAGATATCTCTCAGCATGTTTTCATTCAAACTACTTACGATGGTATTCCCTTCACTGTCTTGCCGATACCCTGTATTTTTCCCTCTTCTAAACAAAGGGATTGGCGCTCCATTTGGACTGCCCATTCCAATCGTATATACTTGGATCCCTTTTTCTCGAGCATTTTCGGCAGCTTTAATTGCATCATCCTCATGATTCTCTCCATCGGTTACAATTATTAATGCTTTGCTACCGCCTGTCTCGTAGTCGAAGGACTCCATAGCCAAATCAATGGCTGCCCCAATTGCTGTTCCTTGCGTTGGAACAATATCTGTGTCTATGGTAGTTAAGAAGAGCTTTGCCGCAGAATAGTCTGTTGTAATCGGCAACTGAGTATAAGCTTGTCCGGCAAATACTATAATTCCCAATCGGTCGCTTTTTAATTCTTCAAGCATTTGCAACATTGCTCGTTTGGCACGTTCCAGTCGGTTAGGAGAAAGGTCTTCGGCTTTCATGCTGTTCGATACATCAACAGCAACTATTAAATCAATTCCTTCTCGCTTTATTTCTTCTATTTTAGTTCCTATTTGCGGATTTGCAATGCCAATTACCATCAACCCAAATCCGACTAAGAAAAAGACAAACTTAGCATTGTATCTAACCTTCGAATAGTCTGGCATTAATTGAATGAATAAATCATTTTCTGCGAACTTCTCTCTTGATTTTTTTCGCCAATTTTTAATCGCAGCAAACAATAGTAGAAATATGGGAACCAGAAGTAGGCCCCACAAAATATAGCTATGTTCAAATCGAAACATTAATTAATGGTTTTAAAAATGGTGTTGGCGATCATAAATTGAAGCGCCATAAGAATTCCTGCAAGGAGAGCAAATGGGAAAAACTCTTCTTTCTTTTTTCGATATTCTGTTACTTCAATTTTAGATTTTTCCAATTGATCTATTTCTTTATAAATGGCAGCAAGGCTTCTATTGTTGGTTGCTCTGAAATATTTACCTCCTGTCATCTGTGAAATTTCTTTCATTGTTGGCTCGTCAATTCGCACTTCTACATTCTGGTAACTTGTTCCACCAAATCCATTTTTATAAGGCATAGGTGCCATTCCGTTTGTACCAAGTCCTATGGTATATGTCCTTACCCCAAATTCTCTTGCAATCTCTGCTGCTGTTAATGGCGGAATAGAACCTGTTGTGTTAAATCCGTCAGTCAGTAAAATCACTACCCTGCTTTTTGCATCACTTTCTTTAATTCGGTTAACAGCATTTGCTAAGCCAAGTCCAATGGCAGTTCCATCTTCAATCATGCCGTGTTGAACGTCCTTAAATAAGTTTTTGAGAACAGAATGGTCCGTTGTTAGAGGGGATTGAGTAAAGCTCTCGCCACTAAAAGTCACGAGACCAATGCGGTCGTTGGGTCGATTGGAGATGAAGTCCATCGCAACATTTTTAGATGCTTCTAAGCGATTTGGTTTTAAATCTTCAGCTAACATAGATCCTGAAATGTCCATGGCGATAATGATATCAATTCCTTCCGTGGTGACGTCTTGCCAGCTTAAAGAAGATTGCGGCCGAGCCACGCAAATTATTAATAAGCTAATGCCAACCAAGCTTAGTCCAAATGGGATGTGTCTGAGGTAGAGTTGCATTTTATTGCCCTCTACCGGTAAAAATTGAAATCCGGAAATTGTAATTCGTGCTTTATTCTTTTTCAATCGAAAAAGATACGCCAAGGCCAACAGCGGAACCAGAGCAAACAGAACAAAAAGCTCAGGGTTTGCAAATTGTATGTCATTCCACCAGCTAAGCATCTCTTTCCTTCGATTTTATGGTTTCTTCCTGAATTATTTCTTTGGCAATCATCTTTGTTTTTTCAATAAAAGCATATCCCACCTTCAAGGCCTGCTCATTTTCAACTCCAATCGGTTGCTGCTTTGCAAATTTTGCCATATCTGCTAATTGTAGCATTTGAATTAGTTGTTGCAAGTCGGTTTTATTAATATCTGGATGAGCAACAAGCAGCATTGAAATTTCGTCTGTGGTTTGCTCCAATGCATTAATCTCAAATCTGTTCTCAATGTATTCCCGAACAATGAAAGAAAGCTGGGAATGAAACTCTTTAACACGGCCTGCTTGCCAAAATTTTTTGCCTTCTAATTCATTCAGTTTTCGATTGGCAATAATGTCCGCTTCCTCTTTTGGAACTATTTGCCCTTCTTCAACAGCTTGGGGCTTATTCGCGTATTTGCGATAGATGAAATAGCCAATAATTAAGAGAAGTAAGAGGGCACCTACCAAGCCAACTTCAAATTGCCGAGCCAAAATCCAATCCCACAGAGAGAAGGGAACTTCAATAATTCCTTTGATATCCTTTATGTCTTGCTCTTGGGCTAGTTCTATTGTTTTTACAGAAATTAATATCGGATCGGAATACAAAGTATCATTTCCAATAATAGCTCGTAGTGCCGGAATAACGTGCAGTCCACTGTCCCAAGAAGTAATGGTAATATTTTGTGTAAAATACTTCTTTGTAATATCGTCTTCATCAAAGGTGGTATCTATTTTAGAGATGGCCACCACTTCAACGAATTTTGTGATGGTATCCTTTAAAGTAGGCAGCATAATTTGCTTTTCTACAGCAGAGAAACGGCATTCTAATTCTAGCGTCGCTTGTTCTCCAATTCGAATTTCAGGAGAACTCAATTTTACCGTAAATTCCTGTGCATTGGAATAGCTTAAAAAGCTCACTACTAAAATAATAAAAACACTGATTTGTTTCATCATCTTGATCCTCTTCGTTTAAATAGCGTCATTAATGGTTGAATATAGGACTCATGAGTCGCTAGTTTTGTAAAGTCAATACCGCTTCTTCTTAAGGCTTCTCGAATTGCTCCGTGCTTTTTCAATCCATTTGCCTTGTAGGCGATACGGTTTTTTTCTTTTGATGTATCGAACCAGCGAACTTCACCGGTTTCAGCATCTTCAAACTGAACCAAGCCTACGTTTGGCATTTCAATCTCTCGTTGATCAAATATTTGCAAAGCGATTAAATCGTGCTTTTTATTGGCAATCTTTAATTCATCTTCAAAACCTTCGTTCAAGAAGTCGGAGATTAAGAAAGCGGTGCACCTTCGTTTTATCGCCAAAGTAAAATAGCGAAGGGCCTCTTTAATATCGGTTCCTTTATGTTCCGGAGTGAAGTTGATTAATTCTCTTATAATCATTAAAATATGACTCTTTCCCTTTTTGGGAGGAATGAATTTTTCTATTTGATCACTAAAAAATAGTACGCCAACCTTATCATTGTTTTGTATTGCTGAAAAGGCAAGCACTGCGCATAATTCGGTAACTAAATCTTGCTTCAACTGCTTTTTTGAACCAAAGGCTTTCGAGGCGCTCATGTCCACTAAAAGCATCACGGTCATTTCACGCTCCTCTTCAAATACCTTTACAAACGGGGAGTTGAAACGAGCTGTTACATTCCAATCAATGCTCCGTATTTCATCGCCCATTTGATACTCTCTTACTTCAGAAAAGGCCATACCTCGGCCTTTAAAAGCAGAATGATATTCACCCGAGAAGATTTGGTTAGATAACCCCTTCGACTTGATTTCTATCTTTCTAACTTTTTTGAGTAGCTCTTGTGTATTTTTTGTTGAATTACTCAAAGTTTTAAAAATTAAGGTACTTCAACAGCGTTTAAAATTTCATTGATGATATCTTCTGTTGTCACATTCTCCGCTTCCGCTTCATAACTTAGGCCAATTCTATGGCGAAGTACATCTTTTGCTATTGCTCGAACATCTTCAGGTATAACATAGCCTCTTCGCTTTATAAATGCAAAGGCTTTTGAAGCAATTGCCAAACTTATACTAGCTCTTGGGGAACCACCAAATGTGATTAACTCTTTTAGGTGAGCTAATCCATATTCTTCCGGAGTTCTGGTAGCAAAGACAATGTCTACTATGTATTGCTCAATCTTTTCATCCATGTAGACTTCACGAACCGTTTCTCGGGCTCTAATAATATCCTCAGGTCTCAAAATTTCACTTGCCTCCGGCATTCCAGCTTTGGAAATGTTACTTCTAATAATTTGCTTTTCCTCTTCTTTTTTTGGATAGCCCAACACTACTTTTAGCATGAAACGATCTACTTGAGCTTCGGGAAGAGGGTACGTTCCTTCTTGCTCCACGGGGTTTTGTGTTGCTAAAACCAAGAAAGGTTTTGGTAATTCAAATGTGGTATCTCCGATTGTAACTTGCTTCTCTTGCATGGCTTCCAATAAAGCAGATTGTACTTTTGCAGGAGCACGGTTAATTTCATCCGCCAAAATGAAGTTGGCGAAAATGGGACCCTTCTTAATTGAAAACTCCTCTTTTTTCTGAGAATAGATCATGGTCCCGATTAAATCAGCAGGTAATAAATCTGGAGTAAACTGAATTCTACTAAAGTCTGCCTTAACTGTTTTGGCTAAGGTTGTAATTGCTAGTGTTTTTGCTAGGCCGGGTACTCCTTCAAGTAAGATGTGTCCATTTGCTAGCAAACCAACTAACAATCGCTCTACCATGTGTTTTTGACCAACAATTACCTTGTTCATCTCCATGGTCAACAAATCCACAAACGAGCTTTCTTTCTGAATTTTCTCGTTTAACGCTCTAATATCCATTGAGCTGCCGTTTGAAACGGTTGCCGCCTCTACATTTTCATTCATTGAACTGTTTTCTTCCATCTCTTTATTAAATTTGGCCTGCTAAAGTATCCACAAGCATCGTGGTGTGGTACTTTCCGCTGTTAATTTATGTTAAGCATTTTAGCTAAAAAATCTTAAAGAATATTAGCCTCGTTGTAACCGTTTATTTGAATGAACAAATGAAAAAATAGCAGCATTTTTTGTAGTTCTAGGTTTTTTCGCTTGCTCCTCTGAAAACGAAGAGGCAGTTGAACAGGATGTATTTATTAAAAAGAAGTTTCCAAAGTTTTAATTCTTTGCTAATTGATACAGCGGCTTATTGGATATATAAAAATGAGATGACACTTGAATTAGATACGGTGAAGGTGGAATATATAGGGCCTGACGGTCCAGGTGTTGTAGGAGGTTTTGGAACAAGTTGGTAATCTAGTCATACTTTATTTGGAATAACCTATAGTAGTTCTATTTATGGTCGTTTAAAAGACTGCTACATGACGTCACAAATTAGTTGAAATCATAACTACCTTAACGAGATTTATAACTTGGAAAAACCTCTTAACTCAACTCCTTATTTCTATTTGAGAAACTTGAATACAGTTTATATGGTAGTTTAATTAAATGGTTTGATTTATAAAGAGGTAAAAAAGTAAGAAATAACCACCAAAGAGATTCTCTTCTGTATTTTGGTGATTCAGTTGGAATTATTCTAAGAGAAGAGAGAAGAAGAGATTCAATTTTTTGGAATTTAAAAGAGTATAACCGTAAGTTTTTTGACAGAAATAAGTAAAATGATAGAGATTAAAAGATTTAAAACATCGAATCAACCACTTTTCGATGAAGCGAGAATTATTCGCGATGTTGTGTTTATTCAAGAACAGCAGGTTGACGAACAAGATGAGTTTGACGAATACGAAGAAGAGTGCGAGCACTTTTTATTGACATATAATGAAAAAGCTATTGGAACCGCAAGATGGAGAACAGTGGGAGAGAAGGTTAAATTGGAGCGTTTTGCGGTCTTAAAAGAGTACCGTGGTAAAAAGTATGGAGATCAACTTTTGCAAGCTGTAATTCTATCGGCATCGAGTCAAAATAAAACGATGTACATGCATGCGCAATTAAAAGCAATTCCTTTTTATGAAAGACAAGGGTTTAAGAAAGTAGGGGAGCTGTTTGTTGAGTGCGAGATAGAACACTATAAGATGATTCGCAAATGATCTGTTATTTAAGCACTTTACAACGAGATTTGCGAGAAAGTTATTATTCTTAGTATAACGTACTGGTCTAGCTAAAATTTATTGGTTATTGCTTGAGAAACTTAGCGTGTTGAAGTTGACCATCTAGCTCGAAAGAGATAAAATATAAGCCACTCGTTAAATCTTCTAGTTGAATAATGTTGATTTTATTATTTTGAACAACAGAATTTGAAGTTCTCATCAACTTTCCTTCGACAGAATAAATTTGGACGGTTGTATTTTGCTCTGAAGTTGAATTCAGCTGAACGGTAAATTCATCATTCACCGGATTTGGGTAAAGGCATAAGCTTTTGGTAATCGCATTTTTTTCAATACCAACGGGGGTTTCTTGGTATATTCTGATGTAATCTACGTCCATCGAGCTTTGCGTAAAACTCGCAGCAATACTTGGTTGAATTGCAATGTTGAACAGCATGTATTGTTCGGCATCAAATGGCCAGGTGCTATTATTCCGAACAGCAGGCTGATACGTAAAATGAACAACACTGTCAACACTAAAGATTAATCGATCAGGTCTCCACTCGAGGGTATAAAGGTGATACGCCGTTGAAACAGTGGGAATCGTTTGTCCCCCATGATTTACGGTATTACCTGAACTCGATGTAGTATGCGTTGCACTTGATACATAGTTTTGATTGTTACCCCAATGCTCCATGATGTCAATTTCTCCGCAAGCTGGCCAACCTGTTGTGGCGTATCCTTGTGTTTGCCAATAAGCGCCTGTTTCGGTGATGTTTTTTCCCAACATCCAAATGGCAGGCCATGTTCCAACGCCTAAAGGCATCTTTGCCCGAACTTCAACCCTACCGTAGGTAAAAGCAAATTTCGAATTTAATCTAGCCGAAGTAAATTGTTTGGTATATCCTTGATTGGTGTAGGATTCTCTTTTTGCAATAAGGTTTAACTCTCCATTGTTTACTACTGAATTTGCTGTGCGATTTGTATAATGTTGTATTTCACCATTGAACCAACTTCCTCCTTGAGGTAATTGTGTTTGATGAAACCATTTTGTTGGATCTATGGAGCCATTCGTATTAAATTCATCCGCCCAAACCAAACGATTATACACTGGTGGAGGAGGCGAAACGATTAAGCTATCGAAAAAATAAAAGTCGTCGATGTAAGCGATTACGTGATCGCTGTTATTTTCACCATTTACTTGAATAATAATTCTGTTAAAATCTGTGCGCTGCGTAGGAGGGGAAGAAGAACTATTGATGTTTTGGTAGGGATCATTGGCAAAATCGAACGTAATGGTTTGCCAGGAATTTAGTGTAATGGGTTTTATTACTTCCGATTGAGTAGACCAAGGTGCGGCTATATTTCCATCTTGTAATTTCAATGAAACCTGGTTGTTTTGTGTTCCCGTTAAACCGGAAGAAGGAACATATATTTTTAACGTGAAAGTGTAAAAATTAAAGAGGTTAAGGTTTCGACCGACATCAAATCTAATATTTGCGTATTGACCTCCGACATCATGATACCTCAACACTGTATTAGAAGCATTACTTGGATTTGAATGGGGGTTACTGTAGTTCGTGACAATGGCACAATTGTCTCCAAACCATGAGGAAATGTTCCCGTTACCTTCAAAATCGTCTTGTATAATTTGGGCAGAAAAGGGAGAAATTAGTGCAAAAATGAGAACAGTGAGAAACATTGATTTTAACATACAGGAAATTCTTATAGTTTTAAATACTAGAAGTAAAGATACCAAAAGAAAAATTGTTCTCTTTCTACTTTGTATTCCTGCAAAAGGGAGCGGTTCTTTACCTATCTAGGAGCTACCAATTAGCTAGCTTTTTGAACCATAGCTTGCAGCTCGAACATTTCGTCCCGTAATTTTGCCGCCATGATAAAGTCCATTTCTTTGGCAGCTTTCTCCATTTCTTTTCTGGTCCTTTTCAATGATTTTTCTAAATCTTCTTTATTCAAGTACTTCGTTTCTGGATCTGCTGCTAAAGGAATACTCTCATCCATCTTATATTTCCGAGGGGCCTTACTACCGTCAGCTACTTCCGTTTGTCGAAGTACATTTTCCTTACTTTTACTCAAGGCTTGTGGTACCATTCCATGTTTGGTATTGTAGGCAATCTGTTTTTCTCTTCTCCGCTCTGTTTCATCCATGGTTCTCTGCATAGAACCGGTAATTTTGTCTGCGTAAAAAATAGCAATTCCATTAATGTTCCTCGCGGCCCTTCCCACGGTTTGTGTCAACGAACGGCCTGAACGCAAGAATCCTTCTTTATCAGCATCCATAATGGCTACAAGTGATACCTCAGGTAAATCCAACCCCTCCCTTAATAAGTTGACACCAACTAAAACATCAAACACTCCAAAACGCAAATCTCTTAATATTTCAACCCTTTCTAAGGTATCCACATCAGAATGGATGTATCGAGTTTTAATGCCATTCTTAACGAAATACTTTGTTAACTCCTCTGCCATCCTTTTTGTAAGTGTGGTAACAAGCGTTCGTTCGTCTTTCTCAATTCGAATGGCAACTTCTTCCATCAAATCATCTACTTGATTTTGCGTTGGTCGAACTTCGATTACAGGGTCCAATAAGCCGGTTGGGCGTATGACCTGTTCTACTACAACTCCTTCTGATTCTCTTATTTCATAATCTGCCGGCGTGGCACTCACATAAATTGCTTGATTCCGAAGCGACTCCCATTCTTCAAATTTTAAGGGACGGTTATCCATCGCTGCAGGCAACCGAAAGCCATAGTCTACCAGGTTAATTTTTCGTGAACGATCACCGCCATACATGGCATTCACTTGCGAAACGGTGACATGACTTTCATCTACCACTAATAAATAATCAGGGGGGAAATAATCAATCAAGCAGAACGGACGAGTTCCAGGTTCCCGAGCATCAAAGTAACGAGAGTAGTTCTCAATACCCGAGCAGTAGCCTAGCTCCTTCATCATTTCTAAATCATACAGAGTGCGGTCTTCTAGTCTTTTTGCTTCGAGCGGTTTTCCAATTTCTTTGAAATATTCTACCTGCTTAACCATGTCCTGTTGAATTTGCCAAATGGATTCATTCATACGGTCCTTGGTGGTCACAAAGATATTGGCAGGGTAAATATTTAAATCTTGAAATTTCTCAATGGTATTTCCATTGTTCGGGTCAAAAGACCTGATGTCTTCAATTTCATCCCTAAAAAAACTAATTCGGTATGCTATGTCTGCATAAGCAGGAAACAAATCAACGGTATCGCCTTTTACTCGAAACTTTCCTCTTGTAAAATCATCAGAACTCCTAGAATATAAGGCACTAACGAACTGATGCAGTAATTTATTTCGGCTTATAAGTTGACCTACTTTAATGTGAGTTACATTTTGTTTAAAATCTGCAGGATTTGAGATACCATAAATGCATGAAACAGAAGAAACAATAATAACATCTCGACGCCCTGAAAGAAGGGAAGAAACGGCGCTTAATCGGAGCTTTTCAATTTCATCATTAATGGAAAGATCCTTTTCTATGTAGGTATCGGACCCAGGAATATAAGCTTCAGGCTGGTAATAGTCGTAATACGAGACAAAATATTCCACTGCATTGTCAGGGAAAAATTGCTTGAACTCTCCATACAACTGAGCAGCTAATGTTTTATTATGGCTCAATACTAAAGTTGGCTTCCCCGTTTCTAGAATTACGTTTGCAACGGTAAACGTTTTGCCTGACCCAGTAACTCCTAAAAGCGTTTGAGCAGTAACTCCTTCATTCAAACCTTCGACTAATTGCTTGATGGCTTGAGGTTGATCGCCGGTAGGTTTGTATTCAGAAACGAGCTTGAATTCCATGGAGCAAAATTACCAATAGAATCCGTTGAGAGGTCGTTCAATAGTTCACCAATTTCAACTTTTTGCCTACTAAGTCATTTTTATTATAAACGGTCACTCGAACCGATCAGATAGTTAGAGGTGTTGCCGATTTTCAAGGTCTCAATTCTTCGATGCGAAAACACCATCATTTCGTCCGGAAATTTTTCTGTTGTAAAACCCTTCTTTTTTTATTGCTATTAAAAGGAGAGCCACACAGAATTAATGCTCCAAAAAGGGAAGATATTCCTGTGCAATAACCGAAGGGTTTTTATAGCTTACTACTGCATACCCAGGGTCGAAATCAGAGCGAATATGAGGAGCAGCTGATAGTATCTATTTATAAAATAAACTATTCCAACATTTCCTGTTTGATGATTAGCTCTTAGTTTGGCAAGTAAGCGTTCTCTGTCCTATGGTTTTATTTTATTTAGTGTTTTCTTTGAGGTATGAAGACCGTATTTTTTAAACGGCATATTTTACTGTTTTTCGGTGGAGCTTTTTACAAATAATCTCGTTCACAGAAGGAACGCGAAAGTCATGGTGTTTTTAAAGAATTTATTGAGAGGATGACAGCTAATGAACAGCATAATAGATGTAATAATTATCAAAAGATCGATTGTTATTATTTATTTAGTCCAATTTAATGCGTGAAATTTTAGTTCTTTACGACCTTTCTAACAAGTTTTTTATTGTCCGAAGTAATGATTTCTACAAAATAAATTCCCTTTGGTCCATCGATTTGAACGGTTTGTTTTTCAGTTTGCAAGATACCTTCAGTTATTTGCTGACCCAACAAGTTTCGAACTAAAAAAATTGATTTATGCACATACTCATCGCATGAAATAGTAATATTTTGTTTGGTTGGGTTTGGATAAATGTTGATTTTAGAAGCTTCGTGGCTAATTTTTGATACCGAAGTTAAAGAAGGGAAAGTAGAAAGAGTTGTGATTTCAGGCTGAGTTAACACTCTGTCGTAAATTCTCAGATCGTTCAAGCCTCCTTGATAATATCTAGTGCTTTGATTTGAGCTTCCAACATAAATTTTCTTTTGATTGGAAGTTGCGCTGCCATTCGAATAAGTTTGAAGTAAACTTCCGATTAACGATCCATCAACATATAAAAATGTTCTAGATCCATCATTTTGAGCCACGACATGATGCCAAGTACTGTCGATGTAATTATTTATTGATAATAAAGCATGGAATGAACTATTTGCAAAAAATACTTTTAGCTTTCCTGTTGTGTTATTTAAAGCAACTCCAAATCCTGCATAGGCACCTTGAACCAACGTTTGGTCTTGTTGATTATTATTCAAATTAGTTGCTTTAAACCATAAAGCAACGGAGGTTTGAGTGAAACCAACATTATTAAAATTATTGGTTTGACTTAGTCCCGCAGACCCATTTAGATAATAGGCTGAATCGCTTTGGAAGAATGGAATAAAACTATTACCATTAATACCAACAAGATGGTTGTTATTGGTAGTGGCATCCTGTGCAGTTTGATCGAAATTATAATGGACAATTAAACCAGAATTAAGGCTTTGTGCAGTTGTATAAAATGTAAAAGCAATCAGAAAAGGGAGCAATAATTTTTTCATAACTATCGAATATATTTTAACTTAAAATTAATCAAATTACCTAACGGCTACAATTCTAAAACTGGAATAGCTACAAAATATGGGACTAATTTTATTAAGCCGCTTTGTTAACTAATTTTTCTAATTCTAACTGCATCTCTAACGGTGTTTTAAAACCTAAACTA